>Ga0310691_10001489_pt1 | contig 35618 bp, 21 predicted proteins | sample 176DNAGHGlowgp2_FD_203887 | JGI IMG/M metagenome (GOLD analysis project Ga0310691, IMG submission 203887) | Sheep rumen microbial communities from Palmerston North, Manawatu-Wanganui, New Zealand - 1766 DNA GHGlow gp2 (v2) (version 2) | ecosystem: Host-associated > Mammals > Digestive system >... | reverse complement strand
ATTTCGGATGGGACGATATTTGTTCTATTCCGTATGGTGGTTTTTGGGTAGATACTGTGTATTGTCCTGTAACATATTGTGATTCGGCAAATGGTCAATTTCTATGTAAACGCTTTCAGTTTGATTACTATCCCATCAGCGACAGCGAGTTTGAAGAAATGAAGAATAGGATCGACAACGCTGTTCAAGGCATAATAGACTTAATTCCTGTCAACGCAGATGATTGGCAGAAAATGAGAATCGTTCATGATGAACTTGTAAAAATGGTTCGGTATGATCATACATTATCGCTTCCACATATATTTGACCCATATGGAGCTCTGGTGAATCACGATGCGGTGTGTTCTGGATATGCGAGTGCCTTTAAATTGATCATGGATCGGCTTGGATTTGATAGTAAAGTCGTTACATCAGATCCACGAGCGGATGATGCAGTGGGACACGGCTGGAATAAGGTTACCGTAGATCAGAACGATTATTATATCGATGTTACCTGGGATGACATCGATTACTATGATCAATACAATAAGCCCATCATAATGTATGATTACTTTGGCCTCACTAAGGTGGAGATAGAGGCTGTAGCCTCGCACTTGGTTGATCACGAGGGTTTTCGCGGTGCTCCGGGTGGAGGGTATGCCGTTAATTTTCATGAACACGAGGGATATCTGGCTGATAAATCCAGTGCATCGGAGATTACAGAAATCCTATCGAAACAAAAAGTGAATGGGAATGCCACTTATTACATTCGCTTTACCAACGCTGGTGATTATGCTGATTTTGTAAGTATCGTGGAATCGGATTCCATATGGTCGCTGTTTCAACAGGCTGGTATTGAAGCGGAGAAAATCTATCGAATTTGTAATGAAACCCTTTATACGGTGACTTTCGTTTTGGGTGACATTACTCAGGAGTAGTTTATGAGCAAGGGAAAGCATTGTCTGATTTATGAAGGCTTGGTGATTATAATAGTTCTGCTGATGAGTTCGATGTTGGTGGGGTGTTTTTCTTCTAAGAAAAGAAGTTTCCCAAGCCTTACTCTCATGATTTATATGTCAGGGAGCGACCTTGAGTCACGAAATGGACAAGGGAGTGAGGATATTCGAGAGATCATAGAAAATTATCCCGCCCATGCTCAGTTGAACATCCTTCTGATGGCATCAGGATCTACATCATGGAATAACGAAATAGATTCGGAAGCGAGTAACATATACAGGATAACTGAAAGTGGACTGACTTTATTGGAAAAGAATCCACTGTTAAACATGGGAAGCGCTGGCACATTATCGCATTTGCTTGCCTATGGCTATGAGAACTTTCCGGCAGATGAATATGCATTACTGCTTTGGAACCATGGTGGTGGTCCGATGCTGGGGGTCTGTTTTGATGAACTCCACACAATTGATGATGTTCCGGATTCTCTTTCACTAACAGAGATTGCAGAAGCGTGCAATAGCAGTCCCTTTCAAAATACAAAACTGGAATGGATCGGATTCGATGCGTGCTTAATGGCTTCTGTTGAAACTGCGACGATGCTGTCTCCTTTTGCGAAGTATATGATAGCTTCCGAAGAATTGGAACCGGCAGGCGGATGGAACTATTCGTTTATCAATCAACTTGCGACCACCTTAGATGGAATGGAAATCGGCAAAAATGTGATTGACGCCTATGCTGCAAGTTATCGTGATGGATTCGATACTGTGTGTATGTCGCTTATCGACCTATCTGAAATCGATAAGCTTAATCAGGGTTTGTCCGCGATGTTTTCTGATATTGACCCGAGCGAAGAGAATTACGTTGAATTGTGTCGGACTCGCCAAGAAACCACGTCTGTTGCAAGAGCCGTTCCTTATAACTATGATCTGGTTGATATAACCGACTTAGTCAATAATCTCAGTGATGTTTCCCATAATCAAGAGGTCATTTCAAGTCTAGAAAAGTCGATTGTATATTCGTATTCGAATGACAGTAACTTACATGGAATGTCAATTTACTATCCGCAAGAGAATTGGGAGAAATATATATCACCTTGGTCAGCATGTCTGGATGATATGAATGTCATCAGCGATTATAGGACCTACATTAGAAGACTAAGCAACATATACTCTGGATCCTCCCTATATGTGCTCTCTGAAAAGCTTCAAATAGAAACGGATGCGAGTGCCCCCAATACGATTATAGCTAATGTTTCGAATGATCTTCTAAATAATGCGGCGGGTTATAAGTTTGTTGTATTTGAAGAAAAAGGACATGATAATTACTACAAAGTATTCGAGGACCCCAATGTTCAGGCGAACCGAGTGGGCCAGCTGAAGTATTCTTACGGTGGAGAAGCTCTCTATTTGGTGGACGATACGGACACGATCCAAACGGATGCACTTACATATGAGTATCTTGATCAATCAATCATTGCAACCCCCGTGTTTGTTTACAATGTTTCAGAATCTCGCAAAGATGGCAGACATCCAACATGGCAGATCCTTACCTTTAGACAAATGGATAATGGTGACATTATTTATGATAAGTCTTATGAACAAGTAGAAGCAACTGGCATGTTTACGGATAATAGTGGTGGTATAGAATCGTTTTCGTCGACTTCTTTCTATGATGCGGGCATGTGGATGGGAAAAAACAGCAGTAGTATAGAGGATTGGGAAGTCTACACATTTGCGTCATGGGGGACTACGCCGACTTATAGCGATGATGGCGATCTGTTACCGTATCATGAGTGGGATGAGTCGGGGTTGATGCAGGGAGTGGAATTAGTCGATCAAGAAATAGGAAAGTTAAGAATGATGCCGATACTGGATGGTTATGATCGATATGCGTATTTCGAGATATATGATTTCCAGGGGAATACATATTGTACGCCCTTGGAAAAACTGAATAATCCCAATCGTGTCGATGTGGATTTCGAGGGAGAGCAATTTGCAAGTTGGGAAGACGTGGAATTAAAGGTAGAGGATATTAACCTACGTTTCTATAGGGGAGAAGAGACAACACTCTCTATTTTAATTTCTGTTACCGGGACTAGCGAAGGTTTCGATCTCGGTGTAATGGCGAATGATAAGGATATCAAATTGGATAAATATGCCTCGCCTCGATATTGGTTCTGGGAACAGGAATCAACTGTACAATATAAAGAAATCGAGATTCCTCTTTCTAATTTCACAAGTGAAGATGTAGAGACCTTGCAGTCCATGGTTTTCGAAATTTATCACCATGGAGGAGAGGTGCCGATAAAAAAAATAGAATTATCATTGAATTTCGATATTGGGATGTTTGCAGAACTTGAGTCTGAATAGAAGAGTCAGTCATTACTGTTAACTACTCGAACGAATTACACACGAAGGAAGATGATTTGTTATAAACAGGAGAGGTGCTACATGAAGATGGATGAAAGAAAGTGTAAGAATTGTACGGGGAAGTTAACAGTGTCTCCTGATGGCATGACCGCCGAATGCCCCTTCTGCGGTACAGTATATGATCTTCAAGAGAACAGTCAGGTGGTAAATCACGTAGATCACTTGCATGCGGATGTAGTCAGTCTAAACAGCGATCAGTCAGCTGAAGCCAGACTGAAGGCCGCAGATGCTTTTCTGAGATTGAAGAAGTATTCTGAAGCGGAAACAAACTACTCGCGCGCAACGGATCTGACGCCTCAAGACTACAGAGGCTGGTGGGGAGTCATTGTTTCCAGGACGCAAGATTTCACTCGAAGAGTACGATCTGAAAGCAAAGAAATAGCATTCCTTGAAGAGTGCGCCAAGTCTGTCGAAGTCTTTGCACCAATCGACATAAGTAGAAACCTGTTGGGCAGATTTCGCAATTATGTTGTTTCACAGCGTCAGCTGAATGAATCGGAGAAGTCGTCTATCCGGACCCGCATCGATCATATCAATAAAGAATTGATGGAAGTGCAATCTGAAGAGAACGGATTATTGACTCAACAAAGCAATATCAATACAAGTATCCAAAAGAAGAAGGGCTCTGGCGCGAACCCTTTTGGCTGTGCTACGGTTTGCATTGCCGTCTTTGGATCAGTTTTTATTGTTCCATTCTTATTAGATTTTGTTTTCAAAGCAAGATTAGATAGTGGATCTTTGATGGTTTGGTATCTAGTTGCGGCAATTATCTTATATGTAGGCATCGCCGCACTCATTAAAGGAAAACAGATTCGACAAGAGAATACTGTATCGAAGTACCATAATAATGGGCAGCAAATCGCAAGCAGACTCCAGGTGCTACGAATGAGGAAATACGAATTAAATTCGGAACTTGCACAGAAGGAGAACGAGATGCGTGGCTACTTATAACGAAACAGTTGGAACGCTGCAAGGAGAAACTAATTGTTCTATTTATTGGTGATTGGGCATGAACCCGGGTAGATCGGCCGACATTAGGTGATTACGTGTGGATTCTCAGAAATCGAGATTTCACACGTAATTTTTCTCGGCAGACAGTTCGGGATTACGTGTGGATTCACAAAAACGGAGATTTCACACGTAATTTTTCTCGGCAGGGATTCTGAGATTACGTGTGGATTTTCAAAAACAGAGATTCCACACGTAATTTTTTTCGACAGGCAGTCCGGGATTACGTGTGGATGTTCAAAAACGGAGATTTCACACGTAATCTTTTTCGGCGGGGTGTCCGCGATTACGTGTAGATTTTCCAAAAGCGAGGTTTCGCACGTAATGTTTGTCGACAGGCGGTCTGTGATTACGTGTGGATTTTCAAAAACCGAGTTTTCACACGTAATCTGACTGACAAGACTTAACCACCCCGCATGACCTAACCTTCTCCACATGACTTGTGATCAGGTTTGGAGACGGAACACATGATAGGTATCCTCACACTGGACAATAATAACCGAATCAACGTTTTCAGAAGAGAACACCTTCTGCCCGGAACGAAGCCGAACCGTCGTTCCTGTGGCGCAGAAATCTTCTGTAGGCATGTTGTAAGCATCCACTTCCAGGATCGTTCCTACTTCCTTATAATCGTCACCCGGAAGCTTGTCTAACGGATTATTCCCAAGGCATTCATAAATCTTTCCCTTGAACATGATCTGGGAATACTCGATCACCCCTTCCGGTAAGCCCGTGGGACCATGACCATCGGCATCTGTCGTGGGAATATAGTAGTAGTCACTATATTTTTCGGGGGAAGTCTCTTCACTGCTGCGTGTATTACATCCGGAAACAACACATAAGCATAAGCATAAGATCAGCACATGGAAAAAAACTCTAGGACAGGATACATTTCGCCGCATAGTCATTGTAACTCCCCCATTCTTTATACACTATAAATGCATAGTGACAATCCATAAGCCCAACCCAATGATTGAAATAAGATATATCATGAATTCACTATACGTTCTGCATGAGCACCAGTCAATGGACACATCTGTCCCTTTATCCCGAAACGCCTGAAAATACGATGAAGGGACATGTATGTCCCCTGGGAATCCGAACGAAAAGAAAGCGCCTCCTCGGTACGAAAAGAAATCGCCCTCTCGGTGGCACCGGGAGGACGATTCCGTTTACGTTTCTGTCATCTCTCAAACTGCTTATCTCTCATTGATGACGGTGGTGGCGCGGTTCTGGATGATGCTGCAGATGTCGTCGACGCTTCTCTGACCGGAGAAGAACCCGGCGGCCTCTTCGCGGATGATGTCCATCACATCACTGTCGTAACTCTCCGACTGCGTGATGCCCTCAATCATGGCCGTGAAATCATTCACGGTTTCCTGTGTAAGCTTGACCGCATTGCCGATATCGCCAGCCTTGTCCGGCTTGTCCTGGAACATTTTCTCGAGATCCTGGAGATATTCGTCATTGGCATGGATCTCTTTCTGGCAGTTAGAGGCGAAAGCCGCGCGGTTCACCGGGATCTTATTCGAATTGAAACTCAGGTTCTCCTGCGTCTCTTGCGACAGGAATTTCGAGATGAAATCCCAGGCCAGATCCGGATCGGCCGAGGCGGAGGTGATGGACATGGTCAGATATCCGCGGGCAGAGAACCCGATACCATCTAAAGAAGGGGCTCCCGAGAAGGTAACACCGGTGTTCTTCATCTGCTGGATGATCCCGGCATAGGACTGAAGATCCGAGAAATCGAAACCGACGGTAGCGACCTGTCCGTAAGTTAACTGCACGATGTCGTTCATCATGAAGAAACCGCCTTCTGGCATCCCATCGGATGGATTGCTGTTTCCTGCCTGTCCGTACTTCTTCACTGCGGTCAGAAGCTGCTTGAACTCTTCGGAATCGAAGTGCACAGTCTTGTACTCATAGTCGATAAAATGCGATGTGAGATGGCGCATCCAGCTGCACAGAAGGGTATCGCAGCTGTCTGTGCCGAGAACCTGCATCGTCGGGTTAAGATTCGCGGACAGTGTGTCGAGATCGGCATAGGTCATCTTCTCCCCGGCGCCGGCGCAGCTGGCGTTCACCGCCATTCCCGTAACCGAGAAGGTAAGAGGAATCGTATAGAGTTTGCCGTTCGTCTCGAAGGAGCGGATGACGTTATCGAAGTATGCTCCCCTGTCAAAAGCACTGTTCCCGTCGAGGTACTGGTTCAGATCCAGGAGCATCGAGTCATAGCTGAATTGCGAAAGTTCGGAATAGCCGACGAGGATATCCGGGCCGTTCCCGGAGAGCATGTCGAGCGTCAGCTGGTCGGCGTTTACCATATTGGCACTGGAGAATCCGCCCATGTATGTATCCTGGCCGGCGCTGTAATCGTGGATCTCGATGCGGGCAGAATTCGACGGGTCCATGTTATACTGAAGGACTTCTTCGATAAAGTCCGAATCGTTCATGCCGTTCATGCCGAGCTTGAGGACTTTCTTTCCCACGTGCGGGTTACTGTCTGCTTTCGAAAGGTGCAGGGCATAGAGGGTCGTCTTGACGCTCCCCTTCTTATTCATGTCGGAATTGGCCGCATCTTCCTGATACTCAACCTGGAAGAAGACCATGTCATTCTCGGAAGCGATCCTTCCTCCATCGATCTGAAGGAGCGTCGAGTTCACATCCGTGTCTTTCCAGGCCAGGACCGGTGTACTGGTCGATGTGGCCAGGTCATACTTCTCGATGCCGTTGGCACTTGAGAGGAAACAGTCCGTCTCGCCCTGGATGAGACGGTAGAGATTACTATCCGACTTGATGGGATTTCCGGTGAGTTTACCGGTCCCGGTGTCGATCTCCTGGATGTAGAGCTCCTCGCCATCCCCGTTATAGCGTGGGGTCATGGCATACCATGTACCGCCGGAGCAGTAGAGGGTGCCGCACAGATCCGGATTCGACTCGTCCGAGAGTATCTTTCCATCCTTATCCATCAGGTAGAGGTGTCCGATACTGGCCATCATGAAATTCCCGTTAGGCAGGGCGTAGACGCGGACATCGTAGAGCGGTTCGGACACCTGGATATTGATGTCGCGGACTTTCTCACCGGAGGGTGAGATCACGAAGAGCTTCGGGATCGCGGTGCAGTCTTTCAAGTCATATTCACTGGCCACGATCAGGATCTCTCCGTTGTTTCCGGAATATGCTCCGCAGAACTGTGTATTCGCCGAGAATTCGAGGCTGTTGATGTAGTTTCCGTCCAGATCGAACAGCTGGATGGAATTGCCGGAGTATTCATCCCAGATATCCTGCGCCCGCTGGGACTGCGCCGGGTCATCGTAATTGATGGACTCCAGTTCTTTTTCCACCGATTCGGGCTTGACGTACTCGCAGAAGACGGAAGCGAGGATCCGGTCGCCCACGATGATGTGGTTCTCTACGGAACTGTAGTAGATCTCCTTTCCTTCCGGTGCGTGGATCTTGATCTCGGATTTCGTGATGTTGTAGTAAGGATCGTCGGCGGCGATGATGTGACCGGACTTCGAATCGGTAAGCTGGAAAGAGGTGGAGCTTCCTTTCGTGTCCGGATCGTCGGAAACGCTGTTTCCGTCTTTCTCTTTCTTCTTGCCGCAGGATGTAAGCGGCAGGATCATGCTGGTCGCCAGTGCAAAAGCGAGGGTGTTTCGTGTGATTTTCTTCATGGTGTTCCTCCGAAATGTCAGGGTGATGTGCCGTCATTTTCTTTTGACAGATTCATTTTCGCCGATGCGAATGACAAGGAAATGACGCGAAAGTGATGCTTCTGTCACTTGAAGGAAAAAAGCAGAAGAAAAAAGGAACGAAATGGAGAACGGAAAAGGTCGGGAACGATTGTGGTTTTTCTGTGAACACATCCTCGGAGCATAGAAGTCTATATAGAGTTTATGTTACAATCGAATATAGGTTTTTCCGCTAAAGTGTATACATGGGAAACGAAGAAACCGAGGGAGCAGCGGTGCCTCGTTGGCACCGGTTAAGAGGGGTATGAGAAGTTTTCGAGTCAAGATGACGATCTTTATCGTGCTGGTCGTTCTGGTCAGCTCGGGTCTTCTGTCGTTCATCAGTTACCGCCGTGCTGAGAAGAGCGTCTTTACCCAGGCGGAAGAGAAATACCGCGTGGCGGCAGATAAGTATGCCCAGGAGCTGACGACGTGGCTGAATGCGAATGCATCCATCGTCGATACGCTGGCGGCCAACATCGAGTACAGCCGTTTCTTCGATCAGGACGGCAAGTTCTTCCATGACTATCTGAAGTCCGTTTACGACAGCCTGAATTCCAAGGGCTACATCTACGATATCTATTTCACGTTCCCGGATAACACCATGGCGTGTGCGTCGGATTTCGTCTCGGACGGGACTGTCGATTTCTCCCATGAGCGTGACTGGTACGTGGTGGCGGCGGAGACGAATGAGCTCTACTATTCTTCTCCCTATCTCGATTCCGATACAAAAGCACCGATCATCACGATCTCGAAGGCGGTCCGGGCGGATGGCGAACTCAAGGGCATCATCGCGGCGGATATCTTCGTGGACGTGCTGGTGGATATCATCAACGAAGCCGACGTGGCACCTGATAGCTACGCATTTCTCGTAGACCAGAACATGGGTGTCATCGTGCACCCGAACGAGGCCTATGCTTTCGTGGACCAGCCGATCGGGATCCTGAAGGTGGCCGGATCTCCGTATGGCGAAGTGGTGGCGAACATGCGGGCCAATTCCAACGGGACGGTCTATGTACAGGACTACGATGGCGTGGAGCGCGGTATCGTGGTCTCGAAGATGGAGAACAGTAACTGGCACGTCGGTATTGCGACGAGCAAAGCCGAGATGATGAAGGGCCTCGACGGACTGGTCAATACATTCCTGATCGCAGCTATCGTTTCTGCCATCGTCGGTGGTGCGTGCGCCGTATTCCTGGCTTTCGTTCTCGATAAGAACCGTAAGCAGCAGCAGGAATACGCGGAGAAGGTCCTGAGACTGGAGAAGCAGGCGGCCGACGAAGCCAGCGAGGCGAAGAGCCGTTTCCTCGCAGATATGTCCCATGAGATCCGTACCCCGATCAATGCGATCCTCGGTATGAATGAGATGATCCTCCGTGAGACGGACAGCCGGGATATCCGTGGCTACAGTAAGAATATCCGCCAGTCGGGACAGAACCTCCTGCAGCTGGTGAACAGCATCCTCGATTTCAGTAAGATCGAGAACGGCAAGATGGAACTGGTGCTGGCGCCCTATAGCGTGAAGACCCAGATCGGCTATGTCGTGACCTCGATCTCCCAGCGAGCCGTGGCGAAAGACCTGGGCGTGAAGCTTGAGATCGATCCGGGTATCCCGTCGGAACTCTACGGCGATAACACGCGCATCAACGAGGTCATCATGAACCTTCTGACCAACGCCGTGAAGTATACGGAGAAGGGCACTGTGACACTGAAGGTGAAAGAGAAGGACAGAAAGACCCTGACATCGGAGGAAAATGACGGGAAAGAAGGGAAGTCGGTCCTTCTCTACGTGGCGGTACAGGATACCGGCATCGGTATCCGCAAGGAAGATATGGGCAAGCTCTTCGAGTCCTTCGAAAGACTCGATGTCGTGAAGAACAGGAACATCGAGGGGACCGGTCTCGGCATCTCCGTCTGCACGCAGCTTCTTGGGCTCATGGGAAGTGAGCTGAAGGTGGACAGCGTCTATGGAGAAGGTTCGACCTTCTGGTTCGAACTGTGGCAGAAGATCGAGAATGAAGAACCTCTGGGAGAATACCAGTTCTCACTGATCGACGACGAAGGTGACGGGGATGCGGCCTATCGTGAATCCTTCCATGCGCCGACCGCTCGGATCCTGATCGTGGATGACACGAAGATGAATGTGTCCGTGGCATCGAATCTCCTGAAGAGAACGGATGTGCAGATCAGCACGGCATTCAGTGGCCAGGAGGCCATCTCCCTCTGCGAAGAGAATGCCTATGACCTGATCCTGATGGATCAGCGTATGCCCGGTATGGACGGCACGGAAGCCATGAAGAAGATCCGGGAACTCGAGAACGGAAAGAATGCGAAGACGCCGTGCATCTGCCTGACGGCCGACGTGATCCGCGGAGCGCGTGAGCGCTACATGGCCGAAGGTTTCGATGACTATCTTACGAAACCGATCGACGGACGCGCCCTCGAGCGGATGCTTCTCGACTATCTCCCGAAGGAGAAGATCGTGATCACGAAAGAAGAACCGAAAGAGGAAGAAACGAAGGATCAGTCGGAGCTGTTCGCCGCGCTTTCCGAAGTGGGCGTCAGTACGAAGACGGGACTGTATTTCTGCCAGAATGAAGAGATGTACAGATCGATCCTTTCGGAGTATTGCATGGAGCAGAAGAGTAAGGCTCCGGCCCTCAGGGAGTGCTACGAGAAGAGGGACTGGAAGAATTACGGGATCCACGTCCACTCTCTGAAGAGTACCAGTAAGACCATCGGTGCGGAGAAGCTCTCGGAACTGGCGGCGCGCCTGGAGGCGGCGGCCGGACGCGCCGAGGAGATCGTGATCCGGGACGGACACGATACGGTCATGTCCATGTACGAGAAGATCGTGAAGGCGATTGAATCGCATCTCGATATCCAAGAAGACGGCATGAATGAAGAAGAGGAGATCTTCGAATTCCTGCCGGATGAACAGGAGGAATAATATGGCGAAGTGGATCATGGTGGTAGATGATGATACCGCGAACCTGAAGATGGCAGGACATATCCTGAGCAGGAATAATATGAGGGTCACGGCTCTGAAATCGGGTCAGGCTCTCCTGGATTATCTTCCTGAGAAGGGACTTCCCGATCTGATCCTTCTGGATATTAAGATGCCGGGAATGGACGGATTCGAGACGTTGAAGCATCTTCGGGAGTACGAGGCATCCATCAATGTCGAGAGTACCCCGGTCATCTTCCTGACGGCAGATGAAGACACCAGCACCGAGACCCGCGGCTTCGAGATGGGTGTGGCGGACTATGTAAGAAAACCCTTCAACCCAGATGTACTGATGCGACGCATCGATAACGTCATGTCGAGCCGTTCCGAGATGCAGAACCTCAAGAGTGAAGCGTCTATCGATAAACTGACGGGATTCCTCAATAAGGGCGCGACGGAAGCACAGATGACCCGCGTCTGCACGAATACGACCGGCTGCCTGATGATGATCGACCTCGACTCCTTTAAGCCGGTCAACGATATCTACGGCCACGATATGGGCGATAAAGTCCTCTACGGATTTGCCAGGATCATAGAGGGGGCCATGCCGGAAGGCAGCACATGCGGAAGACTTGGCGGCGACGAATTCGTCGCTTTTGCCAAGGGAACACTGTCAGATACCGTGGTGGCGGAGATCACGAAGAAACTGAACGATGAGGTCGTCGCCATGGCGAAGGACCTGATGGGCGAGAACATGGATATTCCTCTGGGTGCCTCCATCGGTGCGATCTATGTGCCCCGTCACGGTAACGATTACAACGCCCTCATTAAGCTTGCGGATAAGGCCCTCTATAATGTGAAGAAGAACGGGAAGCACGGATACAGTCTCTATAGTGCGGAAGCATTTGACGAGGACGAAGAGGAGGCAGGTCTTCCCGATATCTCGGCGATCTCCGGGATCCTCGGCGAGAGAACGATCCCCGATGTGGCACTGCAGCTGGATAAGGATTCCTTCGCACCGGTATACCGGTACATCATCCGCTACATCATAAGAAACAGGATCAGCGCCTGTAAAGTGCTCTTCACCATGAATCCGGCGGAAGGGACCTCCATAGAGAAATACAGCGACCTTCTCGACGAGTTCGGTAACCATATCCGCGGCTCACTTCGAAAGTCCGATATCCTCATGCGCAACCGCAAAAACCAGTATTTCGTATTTCTGACGGATATCCGCGAGGACTCCTACGAGAAGGTCATCCGCCACATCGTTGAGACCTGGCAGGAAAGAATGGGCGAAGTACTGAACGTCAAGTACGAAAGTGAATTTCTCGGGAATGATTACGAGAAGAAGTTTAATAAGAAGAAAGACAGAAATGTCATTATCGTCGACGACGATGCCATGAATCTGCAGATCGCCGGGAAGATCTTAAGTTCCGGCGGGATCCGTGTGCGTGCGCTGAAATCGGGCGCGGCACTTCTTACGCAGATCCAGGATAGCCGCGACATGCCGGATCTGATCCTTCTGGATGTGAAGATGCCGGAGATGGACGGATACGAGACCCTTCGCAGACTGCGCCTGATCTCGGGCGAGGCGGCGAAGATCCCGGTGATCTTCCTGACTGCAGACGAGAGTTCCGGCGCGGAGAGCAGGGGCCTGGCCCTCGGGGCGATGGACTTCATCAGGAAGCCTTTCGTACCGGAAATCCTGCTCCTTCGTGTCCAGCACATGATCGAACTGGTGACACTTCAGAACCAGCTCAGCTTCGAAGTCAAGAAGAAAACAGAGGAGAACCGGCAGCTGCTTATCCACGTGGTCGAGTCGCTGGCCTCGGCCATCGATATGAAGGATATCTACACCCGTGGCCATTCCGGACGGGTGGCGGAATACAGTAAGCGGATCGCACGCCGGGCAGGTTATTCGGAGTTCCGTCAGGAAGAGATCTACATGATGGGGCTTCTTCACGATGTCGGGAAGATCGGCGTCTCGGATACCATCATCAGGAAGCCGGAAAGCCTGACGGATGATGAATTCAGGGAGATCAAGAAACACCCCGGCATGGGTGCCCGGATCCTGGATAACATCAAGGAAGATCCGGAGCTCTCGGTCGCAGCGCATTACCATCACGAGCGTTTCGACGGTAAGGGTTATCCGGATGGGATCACGGGATTCGATATTCCGGAAGTGGCGCGCATCATCGCGGTGGCGGATGCCTACGATGCCATGTCAAGTGACCGCAGTTACAGGAAGAAACTTACTGACGAACAGATCCGTGAACAGCTTATAGGCGGTAAGGGAACACAGTTCGATCCGAAGTTCGCCGATATTATGATCGAGATCATGGAAGAGGATTCCGAACTGAAGAACAAGGAGAGAAGCGATGAGTAATCCGAAAGATCTGAACGAACGGCAGGAGACGAATGAGCGGTTCCAGTCTTCGCACCTGATGCTGCTGGTGACCTATAGTATCTGTACGGCGCTTCTGATCGGTGAGTCGATCCTTCTGGGATGGGAGAAATGGACACTGGTGCTTCTGTCCATCGCAGTGATCGTATGCTGGATCCTTCATTTCCGGCAGACTCTCTCTTCCGGGAGCCGCATCTATATCTACGCGATCCTCATGATGTGTACCACTTTCTACTACGGTGTGCATGCAACGAGTACCTTCGATCTGGCGATCGTAATGGGTGCGCTGATCGTTCTCTTCGCCATGACGGGCATGAAGTCCCTGATCACACTGTGTCAGGTCACCTACTACATTACCATGGCCTATAACCTCGGCTCTATGGCGGCTAGCGGTGAGAAGTTCGACGGACTGATGCTTACGCGCTGTGCGCTGCATCTGGTTACGATCTTCGTGATCGGCTGGTTCGCCAAGATCATCATCGACAGATGGATGCAGGTCTTAAGCGATACGCAGGAAGAAGTCGTCCAGCTCACGGAGGACACGGAAAGGCTCAATGACTTTCTTGCCAATGTCTCCCACGAGATCCGTACCCCTGTGAATGCGGTTATCGGTCTGACGAGTATCTGTATCGATAAGTCCCAGCACAGGGAGATCTACGGCGATCTGATCTCGATCCGTGATGCCGGCCGTAAAGTCGCTGAACAGATCAGCGATATCCTGGATTACTCCGAGCTGGACAGAAATAAAGCAGTGGCCAATAACGAAGACTATATGCTCTCTTCGGTCCTTCACGACCTGGTCTCGGAACTGCGTTCCGGTAAGTCGAAGGACGTGGAGCTGATCATCGATGTGGACCCCGGCATCCCGGCAGTCATGCATTCAGATGTCAGCAAACTGAAGAAGATCCTGCGGGCACTCATCACCAATGGCTTGAAATACACGCGTGAGGGCGGCGTCTATGTGCGTATCAGCTGTGAATCGCAGAGCTACGGCGTCAATCTCTGTATCGAGGTCACGGATACCGGTATCGGTATGTCCGATTACGAACTCGAGCGGGTCTATGACAGCTTCTACCAGGCCGATTCCGGCCGTGCGAGAATGGGCGGCGGTCTGGGTCTGGGCCTGGCGATCGTGTCCGGATTCGTCTCGCTGCTCGGTGGATTCATGACCATCAAGAGCAAGAAGAATGTCGGCACCACCGTGGTCGTCAGTCTCCCGCAGAAGGTCATTGATCCGACCAGCTGCATGTCGGTCACCCACCCCGATCAGCTCTGCCTCGGTGCATATCTGCATTTCGAGAAGTTCGCCAATCCGGTGGTCCGTGATTACTATAACTCCATGGTACTGAATATCGTGAAGGGCTTAGGGATCCAGATGCACCGCGTCAATAACCCGGAAGACCTCCATCTCCTTCACGGCTCGATCCATATGACGCATTTGTTTATTGCCGAAGAGGAGTATGAATCGAATGCCGAGTTCATCGAGGAGCTGGCGAAGGAAGTGCTGGTCGTTGTCGTGGCGAACGATGATTTCAAGCTCCCGCCGACCTCCCGGGCCCGCGTCATGGAGAAACCGTTCTACTGTTTCCCGGTCGTGTCCGTGCTGAATACCAGCCTCCACGACAGCCAGAGCTCGGATAAGAAGATGTACTGCCATGGCGTCCGCGCACTGATCGTCGACGACGAGCCGATGAACCTCGTCGTCGGTAAGAGTATCTTCCGAAGCTACGGCATGGAAGTCACGACCGTCCTCTCCGGACAGGAATCCATCGACATCTGCCGGGAGAAGACCTTCGACATCATCTTCATGGACCACATGATGAGCGGTATGGACGGTGTCGAGGCCATGAAGAAGATCCGTGCGGATGTGTCCGGCAAGAACGGAGAGATCCCGATCGTGGCGCTGACGGCCAATGCCATGAGCTCGGCCAAGCAGATGTTCCTGGCCGAGGGCTTCGACGGATTCGTCAGTAAGCCGATCGAGGTGGAGGAACTGGAGCGCGTCATGCGTCAGGTGCTGCCGAAGGCATCCATCACCTACGAGGAGATCTCATCGGAAGAAGAGAAGTCTTCCGATTTCGAGAAGATGAGAGAGCCGGAAACGGAAGAGAGCCGACAGAAGTCCTTCCCGGAGCAGCTCCGCTCCCTCGGGATCGACACGGCAGGCCTTAAGTACTGCATGGGCGACATGGAATTCTATCAGTCGCTCCTGCGTCAATTCGCCTCGGAGGAGAAGGAGAAGAGCCCGCTGATGGGAAGATACTACGAGTCTTCCGACTGGTATAACTACGAGATACTGGTCCACGCACTGAAGAGTACGGCGAAGATGATCGGCGCCATGGATCTGTCCGATAAGGCAAAAGCACTGGAAATGGCGGCGAAGGAGAAGCGTGAGGAGTTCATCCGGGAGAACCACTATGAGATGATGTGCTGTTACTCGGATCTGGCCAAAGGCCTTCGGGGGATCCTTCCGGAGGAGAAGGCGGAAGACGAGGTCCTCGAGTTCGTTCCCGACGACGAGAACGGGGAAGGAGGGGATGAGAAATGAGAGGCTTATTCAGATTTGTTTTCAAGCCTGCATCCCATGACCGCGAAGTCATAAGATCCGTATATGACGGACTTCTCGGAACAACGAATTTCATGGTGCTTTTTACGATGCTGTTCGGAGGAGGATTCTTCGTCTATACCTTTATCCAGCAGAGACTGTTCATGAACAGTCTCCTCTATCACAGGCTACTCTACATGATGATCCTCCTGATGGGGACCGTGTGGTTCCTGGTCACGATGTATTTCGCGAAGAATTCCGAGCGAAGGTACCGGATACTCTCCGTGATGTACACGATCCTGGCGATCGTCATGTACGCCTTCGTACTGGGACTTGCATTTATCAATGTGCACTTTAACCACTTCATGGATCCGACCATCTTCATGACGGTGGCGCTCCTTGTGCCGATGTGTCTGTATCTCAACCCGATCGAATACCTCTTCCTGGCCGGTGCGGCGGACGGGGTCATGATCGCCATGGCCTACTATGCCTATTCGAGCCTCCATATCACGAAACAGAACGCCTTCCTGAATTTCATCGTGTTCTCCTTCTTCCAGCTGGCGATGGGCATCATCATGCTCTATACGAAGTACCGCCTGCAGCGCGAGATCGTGACGGCGAACCGCCAGCATCAGGAGATCGAGATGCTGAATAAGGCGCAGAACAGCTTCTTCTCGAACATGAGCCATGAGATCAGAACGCCGATCAACACGATCATCGGATTAAATGAGATGATCCTGCGTGAGGACGTCAGCGAGGAAGTCATGGAGGATGCCGCGAACATCAAGTCCGCCGGTAAGCTTCTTCTGAACCTCATCAACGATATCCTCGATATGAGTAAGATCCAGTCCGGACGCATGCAGCTTCTGAATGCGCCGTATCAGGTGGGCGAGATGCTCTCTGATCTGGTCGGCATGATGTGGATCCGGGCCAAAGAGAAGAAACTCGATTTCCATGTGGATGTTTCCCCGGATATTCCGAATGAACTTCTCGGCGATGAGGTGCGCATCAAGCAGATCCTCATTAATGTTCTGAATAATGCGATCAAGTATACCAAGGAGGGATCTGTGTCGCTCCTGGTGCAGTGCGAGATGATCGATGACAATACCTGTAACATGATCTATAACGTGACGGATACGGGCGTAGGTATCAAACCCGAAGATATCCCGTATCTGTTCTCGGCCTTTAAGCGTGTCGACGAAGATTCGAACAAGCATATCGAAGGAACGGGTCTGGGACTGTCGATCGTTAAGCAGCTTCTGGATCTGATGGGCGGTAAAATCACTGTCAACAGTGTCTATACGAAGGGTTCGACTTTCATCATCGAGATCCCGCAGCCTGTGGAAAATGTCGAGAAGATGGGACAGTACAATTTCGATAAGAGCAAGACCTTCGGAAAGAAGGAAGAGTATGTGCCGAGGTTCGAAGCCTCTCAGGCCCGGGTGCTCGTCGTCGACGATAACGAGGCGAACCTGATGGTTGTAAGTAAGCTTCTCCGCGAGACGAAGGTAAGGATCGATACGGCATCCAGCGGTGCCGAGGCGCTCCGTAAGACCTTGAATATCCATTACGATGTGATCTTCATGGATCACCTCATGCCGGAGATGGACGGAATCGAGTGCAGAAGAAGGATCCTCGACCAGACCGGCGGACGCTGCCGGGAATCGGCCATCGTGATCCTGACGGCTAACGCCGACGAAGAGAACCGCGCCCTCTACCAGAGAGAGAATTTCGACGGATATCTCGTCAAGCCTGTAAGCGGAGAAGAACTGGAGAATGAGCTATACAAGCTGCTTCCGAGGGAGATCGTGCATATTACCGGTAACCGCTCGGAGATCGCGGAAGAGACGATCTCGTGGATGCACGGAGACAGAAAGAGAAAGAGAGTGATCGTCACGACGGAGAGCGTGGCCGACCTTCCTCCGGAGATCATCAAGAAGTACGGGATCGCGATACTGCCGCATAAAGTATGCACCAGTGAGGGTATCTTCAAGGATGGCCGCGAGATCGATACTCGAGGTGTCCTGAAATATATGGAGGACCGCACGAAGGCGATCCGGCCGACGGCACCGACGCTGAAGGAGACCGAGGAATTCTTCGCAAGGCAGCTGTCATTTGCGAATAATATCATCCACATCTCTATCTCGAGCAAGGTCGAGAACAGTGGTTACTTCGTCGCAGCGGATGCAGCGAAATCCTTCGACAGCGTGTATGTGTTCGAGTCGGGACATCTGTCTTCCGGACAGGGTATCTTAGCCATTGAAGCATGCCGTATGGCCGAGGCCGGAAAGAGTCCGGATGAGATCCTGGCCCGTCTTGAGAAACTGAAGAAGAAAGTCCACACCAGCTTTATTGTGGATAATCTCGATTTCCTTGCCCGTGCCAAGCAGGTTGGTAAGGGCGTCGCCAATCTCGTCAATTCTCTCATGGGACGTCCGGTACTTGTACTGAAGAAGGGAAAGATGGGCCTCGGGATGATCTATTTCGGTTCGAGAAAGAGAGCATGGAAGAGCTACATCAATACATGTCTTTCCATCGACAAACAGATCGATACGCGAGTGCTTTTCGTGACGTATGTCGGCCTGGGTAAGAAGGACCTGGACTGGATCCGTGAGCAGATCAACAAGAAGATGCATTTCGATGAGGTCTATTTCCGGCAGGCTTCCCCGGCGATCGCCGTAAACTGCGGCCCCGGCACCTTCGGATTGCTTCTTCGTGAGAAAGATAAGGAAGATAAGGCAGAGAGAATCTGATACGGCGGAGCCTTTCTCTGCAGCACAAGAAGTACGCGGTGTGCTCTTTGGTCAATGAAGTGGTCCATGTAAAACGTTTCTACATTGACCATCACATGGACTTTTGCCAATATTCCAAGCAGTGGTCCATGTAAAACGTTTCTAGAGTGACCATTACATAGACTTTGGGCAATATTCCAAGTAGTGGTCCAAGTAAAACGTTTCAACATTGACCATTACATAGACCAACCATTCCATGGACAAAAATAACGCATAGGAAAATGAAAGGGACCATCTCTTTTGGAGATGATCCCTTATGTTTCATTTGGATACTACTTCGCAGATCAGTACAGCGGCTTGTTGTTGCCGAGAGCCTTGTCGAGGTCCTGCAGATCGTAGGTCGCATCGGCGATGGTCTGGTAGCTGAGGAAGCCATCCTTATAGAGACGGATGAGGTCATCGTTCAGGGTATGCATGCCGAGAGGACGGCTGGACTGCATAATACCGGGGATCATCTGGATCTTCTCTTCAAGGATCAGGTTCTTGATTGCTGTGGTACCGATCATGACTTCGGTTGCGAGGATACGGCCTGTGCCATCCTTGATCGGGAGGAGCTGCTGGGAGATAACGCCACGGATGTTCGTCGCGAACTGCTGGCGGATGATCGCCTGCTTATCGGACGGGGATCCGTCGATGATACGGTTGATCGTCTGGGCGGCACCGCAGGTATGCAGTGTGGACAGAACGAGGTGGCCGGTCTCGGCAGCGGTGATCGCGGCAGCGATCGTATCGAAGTCACGCATCTCACCAACGAATACGACATCCGGGTCTTCACGGAGTGCGGAACGAAGTGCGTGTGCATAGGAATCCGTATCACGGTTGAGCTCGCGCTGGTGGATCATTGCCTTGTCGTGAGGATAGATATACTCGATCGGGTCTTCGATCGTGATGACGTGCTTCGCTTCGTTCTTGTTGATATAGTCAACGATCGCAGACATCGTTGTGGTCTTACCGGAACCCGTCGGACCGGTTACGAGGATGATACCGTTCTTGGCTGTCGCCATATCCTTGACGACCTCCGGAATACCGAGAGCGTCGAACTCCGGGATCTGCGCCATCAGGATACGGATACTGCAGGCGAGGTTGTTACGCTGATGATACACATTTGCTCTGATTCTGACCTCATTATCGATCATGAGACCGAGGTCGACGTCTTCGCCGGCTTCCACGCGCTGGATCTCTTCATTCGAGAGGATGGTATAGATCATCGCCAGAGATTCCTCGGCAGACGGGCGCTCATCCAGGATGTGCAGCACACCGTATCTTCTTACAGCTAAATTGGTACCTACAGTAATATGGACGTCAGAACAATCCTGCTCTATGGCATAATCCATCAGTTCCTCAAAAGTCATATCAACACCTCCAAATCAGTTATGTTCTGATTATACATGAAAACAAAAATCTTTAACACATTTATGTACACAACTTTCACATGATTGTCACTTTATTTCATGAATTTCTTAAGGAAAAAAATAACAACATGCGGGAAAAGCACTTGTAAAGCGTCGTTTTTTCTTCGCTCTACCTTCGTCTTCTTCACTCCACCTTCATCATGCGGTAGCCGACGCCGATGTGGGTCTGGATGTACTGTGGGCTGTCCGGCGCGGACTCCAGCTTCTTCCGAAGCGTCGCCATGAAGACCCGGAGCGATGCGACGTCGTTCTCCCAGCTGCTGCCCCAGACCTTCTGTGTGATGTAGGTGTGGGTCAGTACTTTTCCCACGTTACGGGCCATCAGGCAAAGAAGCTTATACTCGATGGGCGTCAGGTGCATCTCCTCGTCGCCGAGATAGGCACATCCCGCCGCATAATCGATCCGCAGGCGCCCGTTGGTGAAGACAGGATTATTCGAATTGGAAAGTTCGCTCTGCAGGACCGCGAGCCGGCGGATGGTGACGCGCAGGCGCGCCAGAAGTTCCTCCACGGAGAAAGGCTTCGTGAGGTAGTCATCCGCGCCGTTGTCGAGGGCCTCGATCTTGTCACTGTCCTCCGAGCGGGCGCTGATGACGATGATCGGCAGATTCGACCAGGTGCGCACTTTCTTAATGACCTCGATCCCGTCCATATCCGGAAGTCCCAGATCCAGGAGGATGATGTCGGGATTATTGGAGGAGGCCTGCATGATCGCACTCGCCCCGTCCGGCGCAGTCATGAACTTGTACTCATGTGCTTTTAGCGTCGTGGTAATGAGATTGCGGACCGGAGCATCGTCCTCGACGACCAGAATGTTGATCTTATTCATTGATGATCACCTCGCCTGATGGAATAGCAAATGTGAAGATGGAGCCGTGGGGCTCGTTATCGGTGACGGTCAGATCTCCGCCGTGTGCGGTGACGATCGACTTGCAGAGGAAAAGCCCGAGACCGAGGCTTCGGCGGCTGTCGACCAGAGAGGTATTGCCGGTGAAGAACATCTCGAAGATCCGTGGCTTGATCTCGTCGGGGATGCCGGGGCCGTCGTCGGCGACAGAGACCTGAACGAAGCCGTCCTGTTTCTTCGCCGTGATCCGGATGTGCGAGCCTTCCGGCGTGTATTTGATGGCGTTGTCGACGAGATTGACGATGACCTGCATGATGAGCTTCGGGTCGACTTTCGAAAGGAGCATGTCATCTTCGTAGTGCACGGAGATCTCGTGGGAGGTCTTTCTCCGGACGATGTAGCGGATCGCCTCGTCGATGACCTCTTCCATCAGCTGGACAGAGGAATTCAACTGCATGCGCCCTTCCTCGATCCGCGTGACCGACAGAAGGTTCTCGACAAGGTTGATGAGCCACTGCGAATCGTCGTAAATGTCCGAGAATATCTGCTTCCTGGTCTCGTCGTCGAGCTTATCGTAGTTACTGAGAAGAGTCGATGCGTACCCGGAGATCGAGGTCAGCGGCGTGCGCAGATCGTGGGAGAAAGTCCGGAGGAAATTCGCCCGCATCTGTTCGTTCTTCGCCAGGATCGCCGAGCGCTCTTTCTCCTGTTCGTTCCGAAGATTCTCGATGGCCAGGGCGCATTCGCCGAGGATCGACAGGAGCATGCTGTTCTCGAAATAATCCAGCGCCCGGTTCGTGATGCGGATGCCCACCACGCCGTATACGTGGACGTGGATGCGGATCGCCAGATACAGGCACTGCGCATCCGAGAATCGGTCGGTAAGCTTGCCGGCGCGGTGATGGTTCTCGAAGACCCATGAGGCCGCCTCGCGCTCTTTCGGCGCGAAGAGCGAACCGCCCGCCGCATCGTCTGAAGTGGTATAAAGAAGGCCCTTGTCGATGCCGCCGTTCACTTCCGGGTAGATGACGATGTCCCGGTCGAGAAGCTTCATGAGCTGGGAGGCGGTCACATTCATGATGTCCTCCTCGCTCTTGGCCTTCTGGAGCATCTGATTCGTGTCGAAGAGCACCTTCGTCTTAAATGCGGACTGGGCCGAGACCTTCGCGTGGTATTTGAGCTTCGTGGCGAGGGCGCCGGTGAGAATCGAGATGATGAGCATGATGGAAAAGGCCACAGTGTATCGTGAGTCGTAGGCGTGAAGGGACATCTTTGGTTCGGTGAAGAAGAAGTTAAACGCCAGTACGGAGGTGAAGGAGCAGATGACGGAGGTGGTGTAGCCGCGGGTGGTGAGGGCGACGATCAGGACGCCCAGGATGTAGATCGCCATGATGGTGGATTCGTCGATGCCGTAGTAGCCGAAGATCCGGCCGATGGCGGTGACGAGGGCGATGATGCCCACCATGATGAGAAGGTCCTTCGGGTACACGATGAACTGTCGGATCGAGAACATGCCCAGCTGTGGGCGGTGTTTGTCCAGCGATACGTCGGGGATGATGTGGATATCCGCTGACGGCACCAGGTCGGTGAGTTTCTCGGTAAGGGGCGGTTTGTTCCAGAAATGTCGGCGCGACACGTTGCTTCGTCCGAGAACGATCTTCGTCACGCCTGACACGCGTACGAACTCCGCGATCTGCGAGGCGATGTCCTCGCCGTAGACCGTGACCAGGTCAGCCCCCTGCTCTTCGGCGAGCTTGATGTTCTCATTCAGGCGGGTCCGGTCCTGTTCGGACATGCTCTCATCAGTAGGTGTCTGTACATAGAGTGCCGTGAATTCTGCGCCAAAAGCACTGGCCATCTTGGCGGCGGTTCGTATGATGTAGGGGCTCGAAGGGGACGGGGAGACGCACACCAGTACATGCTCGTGCATGTCCTCGTCATAGGGTGCGGCGTCAGGTCTCATCTTCGTATACTCCATTCCTGTTTTCTACATTATAAAACAAGAAGCCAGAGGAATAAATCTCCGCGTTTTCTTTCTCCTCGAGTGCACCCCACTGGGCGCCGCCGGGCAACATATATCTGTTCGAGCGTACGCCGCTTGGCCGCCCCATCTCTGTTCGAATGTATCTCGCCAGACTGGAAGCCGGGCCGCCCGGTCCAGAACATGTAATTACGTGTGAAATCGCAGTTATTGAAAATCCACACGTAATCTCCGGAAGGCCATTTGGAAATATTACGTGTGAAAACTCAGTTTTCGAGATTCCACACGTAATTTCTGGAATGCCAGTCGGAAATATTACGTGTGAAAACCCAGTTTTCGAAAATCCACACGTAATCTTTGGAAGACCATTTGAAATTATTACGTGTGAAAATCCGGTTTTCGAGAATCCACACGTAATCCTTGGAAAGCCATCTGAAAACATTACGTGTGAAAACTCGTTCTTCGAGAATCCACACGTAATCTCTGGAAGACCATTTAAAATATTACGTGTGAAAACTCAGTTTTTGAGAATCCACACGTAATGGGAAAATCCGGAAGTTCCTATTTCTTATCTTTCTCTTCCTCACTTATCACGATGGAGATGTGATCGTGGGCCTTTCTGTAATCGCGAATGGCAGAAAGGATCTCCTCGTCCGAGGACTTCTCGGAGAAGAAGACATGGCTGGGTCCTTCGCTCGGGGGGCTGTCATCCGGCTCTTTCCGCCTGTCATCGAGAAAACGGTCGATACGGCGCATCAGAAACAGCCCTAGAGGAAGGAGGCTTAACATGACCAGTATCAGGACCAGATTTCGGATCAGCATGGTTTCTTCTGCACCTTTCTTTCGATTTCGTTACTTTATGCCCGTTCCGTGGCGGGCTTTTTTCGCCTAGTGCCGGCAGGCGGTTCCAGTGGCTGAGGGCGGTTCCAGTGGCGCGGGCGCCTTTTGGATCACGCCTGAGGACGGCCGGGCATCAGATGTGGAAGCACTTCTGGACGTCGCGGTATTCGCCTAAGACCATCAGGGTCACCGCATCCGTCAGAACCGTCTCCGACGTGATGGACAGGTTCATCTTGCCGTTCTGCTTCAGCGCCATGATGGTGATGTTATACTTCCGTCTGATGTTGATGTTTCCTACAGACTGGCCGATCCAGGCCTTCGGTACTTCCACCTCGAAGATGGCGTGGCTCTCGTCGAGCTCGATATAACTGAAGATGTGGTCGGCGCTGTAGCGGATGGCCGTCCACTTCGCCATCTGCTTCTCCGGATACACGACTTTGTCCGCACCGTTTCGAAGGAGGAACTTCTCCTGCACGCCACGCTCGGCACGGGAGATGACCTTCGCGGCCCCCATCTCCTTCAGAAGCGAAGTCGTCTCCAAAGAACTCTGGAAATTATTGCCGATGGCGACGATACAGATGTCGAAGTTCGAAATCCCGAGTGTCCGGAGGAAGTCCGGATTCGTGCTGTCTCCGATCTGTGCGCTGGTCACGAAGGGAAGAGCATCGTTCACGCGCTCCTCCTTGATATCGATGGCCAGGACCTCATGCCCGAGCTCGTTCAGCTGCATGGCCACATGTTTTCCGAATCTTCCCAGACCGATCAGTAATACAGATTTCATAAGTAATCTCCTTTCTTATCCCACCGTGATCCGCTCCTGCGGAAGCTTCGACACGCGGGGGTGGTTCCCGGAAATCGCGGCGAAAATGACGGTCAGGCCACCGACCCGGCCGAGGAACATCAGGACCATCAGGATGATGTGCGATCCCACACCCAGCGACGGCGTGATCCCCTGCGAAAGCCCGACGGTACCTACAGCCGAAGCCGTCTCGAAGAAGCATTGGTCGATGGGGATCTTGTCGAGACCGGAGATGACCATGGCGCCCAGCGAGAACAAGGTGATATACACGATCAGGATCGCGGATGCATACCGCACCACCTGATTGTCCACGCGCCGCCCGAACATCTGCGGCTCTTCCTGTCTCCTGAATACGGCCGTCGCACTGGCGAAAAGCACTGCCAGTGTGGTGGTCTTCATACCTCCTGCGGTGGATCCGGGGGATCCGCCGATGAGCATCAATGCGATCATGATGGCCTTGCCCACACCACTCAGCGCCGTGAGGTCGTATGTGTTAAAGCCGGCCGTTCTCGGCGTGACGGACTGGAAGAATGACCCGAGGATGCGATCCTTCATGGGAAGGTCCGACAGGTCGAAGAAGAAGTAGAATACCGCGGGAAGAAGGATAAGGATCCCGGTCACGGTGAAGATGACTTTACTCTGCATGCGGTATCTCTTCAGGTGGATCTTATTCGTGTAGACGTCCTCCCAGGTAAGAAATCCGATACCGCCGATGATGATCAGAAGCATCACGACGACGTTGATGACGATGTCGGAGCGGTAGGAGGTAAGGGAGGAATACTGTCCGCCGGTCTTGCCCATGATGTCGAATCCCGCGTTACAGAAGGCGGAGATCGAGTGGAAGAATGCCATGAAGATCCCGGAAACTCCGTGATTCCGGATGAAAACGGGCATCATGGCAACGGCGCCGATGCACTCCATGAGGAAAGTGGCTTTCAGGATAAAGCCGGTGAGCTTGACGATACCGCCGACCTTCGGGGCCGAGATGGCTTCCTGCATGGTGCTTCGTTGAAGAAGGGAGATCTTCCGACCGGAAAGAAGGGCGAAAGAGGCGGCGACGGTGATGACACCGAGTCCGCCGACCTGGATCAGAAGAAGAATCACGGACTGGCCGAAATAGGACCAGTATGTGCCCGTATCGTGGATGACCAGGCCGGTCACGCAGACGGCCGAGGTCGAGGTAAAGAGCGCTTCGTGAAACGGGGTGATGCGCCCGCTTGCCGAACTGATGGGGAGCATGAGGATGAGAGCGCCTGCCAGGACCACTGCGGCGAAGCCGAGGATAATGGTCTGGAAGGGCGTCAGTTTCTTCTTTCTGGCGATGTGCTCCATGGCTGTCTTGATAACTCTCCCGTCATTTCTTACGTTACCGCTACTATATCGTTCTTATATTAAAGAGCGTATTAAATGCCGCCGCACCAGTATTAAGATTGTATAAATATGGTTGGCGGCGGGGACGACGCCGAGCTGCGATTGCTTTCCTGCGCCGAGCCGGGCCGGGATTTCCTTGCCGTTGCCTATTTGGCATCTCAAAAAGCACTGTTCGAGGCAATTCTTCGAGAAAGCGGGGCGATTGCCTCGCCGTTGCCTATTTGGCATCTCAAGAAGCACTGCTCGAGGAAATTTGCGAAAGAAGGAGCACAATTGCCTGAACGTTGCCTTTTGGATGCCTCGAAAGGGACCTCCGAGGCAATCCGGATTGCGGAGCTCGTAACAGAAGAGAAAGTTTCTTTTTTCACTTTTTCTGATACAATAAAACATGGATGCTTCTATGCACCATTAGAAAGGATCTCTGAAAATGGATGAAGAACTGAGAAATGGCGGGCTTTCCGAAAGCCCGGACATCGATATAGACGGGGTGAGCGAAGAAGGATCTTCGGTGAACGCAGATGAAGCCGCGGAGATCCCGTTCGTACAATCTACCGAACCCCAGAAGAACGTGATCCCGGAGACACCGGGAACAGCGGATATCCCGGATATGCCGGTAGCGGAGGCAGTCACGGTAGCATCTGTTGCCGAAGTGCCCGCAACTGACGCGTCTGCCGCCCAGGCAGCGCCCACACCCGAAGTGCCCGCTACCGCAGCAGAAACAGCCCTCCCCGAAGCTGCACCGGAAGCTGAACCGGCGCTTCCCGAAACAACACCGGAAACCGAACCGGCCCCGCTTCCGACAGGACGCCGCCCGAAGAAGACCACGATCGGCGGCCAGGCCCTGATCGAGGGCATCATGATGTGCGGCCCGCGCCGCACGGCCATCGCCGTCCGGAAAGCCGACGGCTCGATCTATGTAGAAGAAATTAAGAAAAGCGCCAGTGAGACGTTCTTCGAGAAGGTCCCGCTGGTCCGTGGCTGCATCCGCTTCTTCCGCCAGCTCGTGACCGGCACCGCCGCTCTCATGAAGTCTGCGGAGATCTCCGAAGAGGGCGCCCCGCAGGAGGGCATCTCCCGTGTCTCGGCCGGCACCGACGAAGACGACAGCAAGCCGAAGACCATCCAGGATGCGAAAGCCGAGCAGCATACATCCGGCAAGGAAAGAAGCGCCAGTAAGCTCGACCAGTGGGCAGAGAAGCACAGTGACGGCGTCATGATCTTCGCCGCCGTACTCGGACTGATGTTCAGCATAGTGCTTTTCCTGCTGCTTCCGCGCCTCATCGTGGACACAGGCCTTCACTTCTTCTCGGCAGAGCGCTCCGACTCCATTGCCCTGAACGTCGCCCTGAACTTCCTCGAGGGCGTGATCCGCATCGTGATCTTCCTGACGTACCTCGGGCTGACGTCGCGCCTCAAGGACATCGCCCGCGTGTGGATGTACCACGGCGCCGAGCACAAGACCATCGCCTGCTACGAGGCCGGCGAGGACCTGACCGTCGCCAACGTCCGGAAAATGAGCCGCTTCCATCCGCGCTGCGGCACCGCTTTCCTCTTCATCGTCGTCATCGTATCCATCCTCGTATTCTGCGTCGCCAGTGTATTTATCGGCGTAAACGTATGGTGGATCAACATGCTGGTCCGTCTGGCCCTCGTGCCGCTGGTCGGCGGTATCTCCTACGAGATCCTGCGTTTCTGCGGCCGCCACGACCAGAACCCGATCTGCAAGATCTTCATCGCGCCGGGCCTCGGGCTTCAGAAGCTGACGACGAAAGAACCGACCGACAGCATGATCGAGGTGGCGATCGCGTCCGTGCAGGCCGTCATCCCGGAGAACGGCAACGAGGATATCTGGTAATACCGCCATCCGGAGGATCGCGCTGTGACACTTGGCGAATATCTGAATGAGAAGACCACGCTTCTTTCCCGTGCCGGAATCCCGGATGCGGAGAATGAGGCGTGGCTTTGTCTTATGGAGGGGACGGGCCTGTCCCGGTCTGCTCTCCGTTTTTCTTTGGCAAAAGCACTGGCCGTCGGGGCTTCTTCACCGGGGGCGGCTCCGGATCCGGCGGAGGGTGGCACATCCGTTACGGCCGGTGATTCTTCTTCGGAGGACCGGATCGTGGAAGACGGGGAGAAGATCCTTCTCCCGGAATCTGTCTTTACCCGGCTCGAAGAGATCTTCTCACGGCGCGCCGGCCATGAACCTCTGGCATACATCGTCGGCAGTGCGCCTTTCTATGACCTTTCTTTCTCGGTAAGGCCCGGGGTGCTGATCCCGCGGTTCGACACCGAGATCCTGGTGGAGACCGCCCTTAGTGCGCTCGGGTTCCCGCAGATGCTTCCCGGCGCGCCGGCTGTGCCGCAGGTGCCCACGTGTGGGACCGGTTCAGCCGACCCGAACTTCCGTGGATCCGAAGCCGCTCCGCTTCCGGAAGCAGTGAGTAACACTGTTACAAATGCGGAAAATCAGGCCTTTGCGCGTCCTGCCCGGATCCTCGATCTGTGCACCGGTTCGGGCTGCGTGGGCATCACGATCGCCCATGAACTTCAGAAAAAGGGCGTTCCTTTCGATCTGACCATGACCGATATTTCGCCCGAGGCGGCAGCTGTAGCCGAGGAGAACGGAAGACATATCCTCGGGGAGAGGAACTGGAAGGTGGAGGTCGCGGATCTCTGGCCGGATCGCGGCTGTCCCATGACTTCGGTCGGCAGCGAGGAAAGAGATTCCTCTTCGCTCCCCGGTGTCACGCGTCCTAATCCCATGTTCGACCTAATCGTTTCGAATCCGCCGTATGTGACGAAGTCGGAGATGGAGGCGCTTCTTCCGGAAGTCCGTGACCACGAGCCGGCCATGGCGCTGACCGATGACGGCGACGGACTTCTTTTCTACCGGAGGATCGTCTCCGGGATATTGGAATATCTTGCGCCCGGCGGTGTGCTGGCCGTGGAACATGGGGCGGAACAGGGACCATCGGTTCGAGACTTGATGCAGCAGGTGTTATCGGGTATTCTGACGATACAGGATTACGGCGGGCATGACCGCGTGACGTGCGGCGCCCGAAGAGAAGAAGCATGGAACGGAGAGGCCTGAGCCTTCGGAGGTGAAGATGAAAGGAAAGTTTTTCCTGTACCCGTATAAAGAAGGGCAGGTCGTGACATTGAAGAAGACGCACCCGTGCGGCGGCAAGACCTGGAAACTCCTTCGGGTCGGTGCGGAGGTTCTGATGTGCTGCGAGACATGCGGCCACAAGATGTCCCTCAAGCGCGCCGCTCTGGAGAAGGCCTGCGTCAGCGTAATGGAAGAGTAGCTTCACGCCCCCAATCCCTATGAACTGTTAAGAATTTTTGCGTTTTGTGGTACAATAATGTAGATACTTGCGCGCTGTGAAGGAGACGCAGCGCGTACGTCCCGAACCATAATGGTATAAGAAACAAAAAGGGAAAAGACAATACGTAAGGAAAAGAAGCAGTTAGGGGAAGGAATCGGGTATGAAGAAGTTTGTGGCGATACTTCTGGCGGTGGCAACGATCCTCGGATGCGTGGCCTGCAGTAAAGCCGAGGAAACGACAAAGAAGAAAAAGAAGAAGACGAAGAAAACGACGACCGAGTCGGTGGAGACGGAAGCGCCCACGGATGAGCCGACAGACGAAACGACCGATGAGCCGACTGACGCACCGACAAGCAATCCCACAGACGATACGACAGAAGCACCGACAGACACCACCGAGGATCCGAACGAGACCGGCGGCGTGTACGAGACATGGGCCGTGCCGGATCCTTTTACCATGTCGACGGGACTTACGATCCGTCACGATCTCGAGAAGCTCCAGATCGGAAGAGACCTGGTATACAAAGTATGGGGCGATCTGGATCCGCAGTCGGAATTCGAAGAAGTCCGCTATGTGAAGGCCCGGACCGATATGGTCTCGGTCTACGAAGATGGTCCCCTGGCTGATGCGGTCAGCTACAAATTCACAAGTCTTGCCGACGATGCCGCAAGTATGTATGAGGAACGTCTTGAGAAGTTCCTTTCGTCGCAGCAGAGCGGTACGCTGGAGCGCGACACGTCCTATAACGTGAATACGACCGTCTTCCGTGCGGACAGCGAGTATTTTTCCTCCATGATGGAAATCGTCGATTACGGCCTGGACTTCTATGACGTACAGCGTGTCGGTGCCAACTACAGATACTCCGACGGTTCTTTCATCGATATTACCGAAGTGGTCACGGACATGGCGGCACTTACTTCCTATGTCAAGGACAAGATGGATCCGTATAGATATGACTATGACGAGACGGTCCAGAATGTGGAGGACGGCGCCTGCGCATGGGCGCTTCTTTACGACGGTATCTATATCGAGAATTTCGGTAAGGTTCCCGTGATCGGAAACGAGTACATGTTCGATCTTTCGTACTTCGGCGCCACTCCGGAAACCTACGCGCTCCTCGCGGATAAGAGCGGCGAGATCCTCTGGGATGTCAACGAGGATCAGTTTATCGACGATATCCGCATCTCTCTGGAGACGGACGCTTCCGAGGAATCGGTCGAGTCCCTTACGATCTCGGTCAATGCCGATCAGTATGTCTTCACCCCGAATGAGATCGCCTATCTCGCGGACGACTATGAATTTGCCGAGAATCTCGAGCACTACCTGGTCCGCACGGAATACGGGTATTTCCTCATCGTCTCGCTGGAGAGCTACTACTGGTATCACACCTGCATCTTCCGGGTGGACGAAAACGGCGTGACCTTCCGGACAGACGGAAATTACTATGTTCTGGAAGCCTTCGATCCGGACAATATCCTCGTCGGGGACACGGCGTATATCACGGGATTGGAAGCCACGCGGGATATGCGCAGATTCTCGGATATCGGAATCCTTGCAAGCACAACGATCTTTAAGGATGTGTACTCCGGACCGTATAAGACGAAGATCGACCTGCCGGCGCAGGAAGTGGATCTTACGGACTTGTCGATCGGAGCGGATGTGACGGTGCCGGCAGGAACTATGGTCGCGCCGATCCTCCTGGACGAGAATACGGGGCTTCTGATCATGAGGATCCTCGATCCGGACGAGTCGCAGACGAGCTATGTGGTGATGGAGACCGGCGGCGAATACGACATCGCAGGGTACCACTCCTATGAGGCACTCTACGGCGTGATTTTCGGAGAGTAAAAGGATAAAGGAAAAAAGAATAGGAAAAAGGGAAAAGGAGATTCTACTATGAAAAAAGCACTTGCGCTGCTGCTTGCGTCTGCGATGGTTGTGGGCTGTGTGGGCTGCACGTCCGAGGAGACGACGAAGAAGAAAAAGAAGACAAAGAAGACGACGAAGAAGACGGAAACGACCGAAGATCCGACGGATGATCCGACAGATTTTACGACGGACGATCCGACGGAGCCTTCATCCGATCCGACATCCGATACCTCGACATCCGATACCTCGACATCCGACTCTTCGTCGGCGACGGATACGACGTCAGCGCCGGTCGTACCGGGCGAGCTTGTGATCTCTCATGATCTGGAGAAGATCCTGCTTACGGAAGCCTCGACTTACCGTGCGTACGGCGCGAGTGATATGTCCGTAAACTATGACAAATACGGATCGGTGGAGCTGGATATCACTTTATTCAGCACGGCGGATGACTATCCCGAATTGAAAGACACATTGGAAGAGATGTACTCACAGGATGATGTCGATTTCCTGACCAGTTCATACGGCGAAGTCCTTTCGGTTTTTAAGGAGGCAGCGTCTGCGGGAGCTGAGATTTCCGATTCGTGGATCCGTTATGGGGGCGAACCGGTACGCGCAGACAGTCAGGTGGTCTCCCTGAAAGTAATCGTGGATATTCACATTGACGGACAAGAAGATCTCCAGGAATACTATTGCCTGAATATCCATCCCGACACAGGCGTGGAATTTGAGCTGGATGAGCTGGTCCTCGATGTTCCCGGGTTTACGGACTATGTGTACGATGCCCTGACCCGCGATCCATATGTCGAGCATGATATAGACTGGATCATCAACAGGATCAAGACGGGAAAGGCTCATTTCACATTGACGTATGACGGAATCATCGTCGATGGCGTGAAGCTTCCGGTAGCAGGGCATGAGGCGCTCTTTAACATGGAGTATTTCGGAGCGACGCCGAAGGAATACATGCTGCAGCTGGACAGTGATCATGGGCTTACCTGGGATTTCGACGGGGATGGCAGCCTGGACACGCTTGCCTGCGGGTATGATTACAGCACCGGTGCCCTGAAGGTGTCGCTTAACGCCGATTCGACTGTTTTCACAGACAACGAGGCGCCCGGCATCGACGGAATGGATGATTTTGCCTATTTCCATCCCGGATATGTGATGTGTACAGAGGACGGATCTTTCCTGTTCCTGCCTTTTAACGAGTCGGATCCGGTCATCCGTACGTATATCTTCAAGATCGAAGAAGGCGGACTCTCCTATGTGGAGGACCACTATGGATATATCATGAACGGGCAGACTGATCCTCTGGATTTCGATTTCGTAGAGTATGTGGACTATCTCTACGGCCTTAAGATGAACCGGCCGTATACGCTTGGTTCGGACGGGAAGATGATGAACCAGACGGCGTTCCTCTACGCGAAGGCTGGCCCGTTCGAGGTCCTGTCGGATCTCGAGGGTATCGAGTTCGACTGGAATTCCGGCGAGAGCATCGGGGAATATACGATTGCTTCTGGAACGATGGTGTCCATCTGGTCCTGCTCGCTTGCGAATAACAGCCTGGTGCTGCTGGTCCTTGGAACGGAAGAGGATCTTACAGGGTACCACTACGTGATGATCGATACGGATTCGGATATGATCGTCGGTGGCAAAAACATCATCGATGTATTCGGCGAACAGATCAATGTCGGGGGATAACAAACAGGCATGCGCCGCGGATCAGTGTGCCGCGGGCATGCGGGCGCGGGAAGCATCGGGCCGTGAGAGGTACGGTCCGGGATTCGGAAGCGCCACGGAATTCTGTGAGAAACGAATGGGGATGAACATGAAGGAGATACAAGAAGAAGTCGTAGCGCGTTTCCTGCGTTACGTGAAGATCGATACGCAGTCGGATGAGAAGAGCGGGACGCATCCGAGCACGAAGAAACAGCTGGAACTGGCACGGGTCATTGAGAAAGAACTGCGGGAGATGGGATTCTCCGAGCGGGGCACGGCATGTGGTCCGGACGATCCGGCCATAGGCTGCTATTGCTTCGATGAAAGTACATGCTATGTGTACGGGCATCTGAAGCCCACGGATCCGGAATGCGAAGGTCCGAAGATCGGGTTCATCGCGCATATGGATACGTCGCCGGAGGCGAGCGGTGCCCATGTGAAACCGCAGATCATCGAGAACTACGACGGCGGCGACATCGTGCTGGGCGGCGCGTCTAGTGCAGGCGCTTCTGGCATGTCAGATAGTGGCACCGGCAATATGTCGGCGGGCGGCGCGGCTTCGGCGGAGGCCGGGGAGACGCGGATCCTGAGTCCGAAGGATTTCCCGGAGCTTCTCAAGTATAAGGGACAGACCCTCATTACATCAGACGGTACGACACTCCTCGGCGCGGACGACAAAGCCGGAGTCGCCGAGATCCTCACCATGCTGCACTTCTTTGCGGCACACCCGGAGATTCCTCACGGACCGGTGCGCTTCGCCTTTACCCCTGACGAAGAGATCGGGGAGGGCACGCTGAATTTCAGTGTGGAACGCTTCGATTCGGACTTCGCCTATACAGTAGACGGCGGAGAATTGGGGGAGCTTTCTTATGAGAATTTTAATGCGGCGTCGGCGGTGATCCATGTGACCGGCCGCAATGTCCATCCGGGTGAGGCGTACGGGAAGATGATCCATGCGGCGCGCCTCCTGATGGAGATCGACAGCCGCCTTCCGTCGGACGAGCGCCCGGAAAAGACGCGGGATCGCGAAGGCTTCTATCACCTGACGGAGATGCAGGGTGACGCGTCGGAAGCGACCCTCACATACATCATCCGGGACCACGATTCAGTGCTTTTTGCAAAGAAGAAGGACAAAGTGGAAGAGGTGTGTGCGGAAGTGGAGGCGGCGCATCCGGGTGCGAAGGTCGAGGTGACGATCCGCGATTCGTACTTCAATATGATCGATAAGATCCGGCCGCATATGGAGATCGTCGAGCGGTGCGAGGCGGCGATGCGGCGGTGTGGGGTCGAGCCTCGGATCGAGCCGGTCCGTGGCGGGACCGATGGGGCGATGCTCTCGTACCGGGGCGTGCTCTGTCCGAATATCTGCGCCGGCGGGCATAACTTCCACGGCGTGTATGAATATGTCAGCTGCGAGTCGATGGCGAAGATTGTGGAGATCCTGGTGGAACTGGCGAAGGTATAAGCCCGATAGTGCTTTTACGTGTGAAATCTTCATTTTTAGAAATCCACACGTAATCGTCGTGTAGCCCTTATCCTCCGCCCGAAAGGAGACACACAAAAAACCGGCCCCCTTGTAAGTCAAGGAAGCCGGTTCTTTTTAAACTTTCCAATCAAGAGAGAAGAAGTATTACTTCATGCACTCTTCTACAGCAACAGCTACAGCAACGGAAGCACCAACCATCGGGTTGTTACCCATACCGAGGAAGCCCATCATCTCAACGTGTGCCGGAACGGAGGAAGAACCTGCGAACTGAGCATCGGAGTGCATACGGCCCATGGTATCGGTCATACCGTAGGAAGCAGGACCAGCAGCCATGTTATCCGGATGGAGTGTACGGCCTGTGCCACCACCACTTGCAACAGAGAAGTACTTCTTGCCGGCGGCAATTCTTTCCTTCTTATATGTACCGGCAACCGGATGCTGGAATCTTGTCGGGTTCGTGGAGTTACCTGTGATGGAAACGTCTACGTTCTCGCTCCAGAGGATCGCAACGCCCTCACGAACGTCGTCTGCACCATAGCAGCGGACCTTCGCACGCGGACCATCGGAATAAGGTGTTTCCTTCACGATCTTCAGCTCGCCTGTGTAGTAGTCGAACTGTGTCTGAACATAGGTGAAACCATTGATACGGGAGATGATGAATGCAGCATCCTTACCCAGACCATTGAGGATAACACGGAGAGGCTTCACACGAACCTTGTTCGCCATCTCAGCGATCTTGATCGCGCCCTCAGCAGCAGCGAAAGACTCGTGGCCGGCGAGGAAAGCGAAGCACTCGGTCTCTTCACGGAGAAGCATCGCAGCCAGGTTACCATGACCAAGACCAACCTTACGGTCGTCAGCAACTGTACCCGGGATGCAGAAAGCCTGCAGGCCGATACCGATTGCTTCCGCCGCGTCAGCTGCCTTCGTGCAGCCCTTCTTAATAGCGATCGCTGCACCTACAACATATGCCCACTTCGCATTCTCGAAGCAGATGTTCTGTGTGCTTTCGCAGATCTTATACGGGTCAATACCCTTCTCATCGCAGATCTTCTTTGCTTCTTCGATAGAGGAAATACCATTATCGTTCAGAGCCTTGTTGATCTGATCTATTCTTCTGTCATAGCTTTCAAACAATGCCATAATCTTTAATCTCCTTCCTCTTACTC
>Ga0310691_10001487_pt1 | contig 35640 bp, 41 predicted proteins | sample 176DNAGHGlowgp2_FD_203887 | JGI IMG/M metagenome (GOLD analysis project Ga0310691, IMG submission 203887) | Sheep rumen microbial communities from Palmerston North, Manawatu-Wanganui, New Zealand - 1766 DNA GHGlow gp2 (v2) (version 2) | ecosystem: Host-associated > Mammals > Digestive system >... | reverse complement strand
GAACTCTCCATGATTTATTCTCATGGGCCGAAGCCCAAAAGATTTTTCATCGTTAAGTGCGCTCCCCTAATGCTCTTTCATTTTCTCTTAGGATTGCTGGTTGCCGCGGATGATTCTCCGCGGTCTTTGACTTGTGGTTCCTTTGGCACGAAACCTTCCAAAATTCGTCTTCTTTCCTTCCCTTGGTTGTCAAACATCTTTTTTAGAGCCGCGCCTTTCGTTGCGGTGAGTATGAATATATACCCTATGCGAAAAAGTGTCAAGGGTATTTTTCTTTTTTTTTGGATTTTTTTGATTTTTTTTCTCTGGCGGAGGTTTTGTTTGCGGACAGAGGCGCGGCAAAGTGATGGCTGGTTATGGGAATGACAGTTTTGCTGTGCGGGTGGTTTCGAGAGCCCTGGCCACCGCGAATGGAAGCGGACGCCGGAAGTGCACTAAAATGCGACGAATAGATAAACCTACTAACACACATCCAAATGCCGTACAACCGACAACTTGACAGGGGGGGGGTGATGTAGAATGAATTCTATAACACCGTTTTCGGTGCATAATTCAACAATCAAGAGGATAAAGGAATGGCAAACGTTAAGCATGAAGAAGAAACTAAAATTGTTAGGACGATGGATGAATTAAAAGAAGCAGCACATGAAAGATATGGTAAGATTATACCTGAAGGAAATCTAAAGGAAGAACTTGAAAAAAAAGTAACGAATAATAACAAGGGAAATACCGCATCTAATATTGCGTTGGTTGCGGGACTGTTTGCCTGGCCGGTTCTTATAGCTGGAGCAGTAGGAAAAGTGCTTACCGCTGACCTGAAGAGATATTCTGTACATAATGAATCAGGAAAAACTGTCTTTGTTTTGAAAAAAGGTTAGTAGTTAAAATGCGTTTACAGGAGAGATTATTCTTGCATGGTTAAGTTACATTGAGTTTAGCAATCCCCCAGGGAATATTACCTGGGGGATTATTATATTGGGCACCCTTCGACAGGCTCAGGGGACCGTTGGGCGGAGGTTTTGTTTGCGGATAAAGGCACGGCAGGCACTGGAGGGGCGGGCGAAAGCCCGTTCCGGCGGGAGTGCGCAGCGCGACCAGAGGAATGGAGCCGGGAGGCGGAACCCCGCAAGCGCCACACACAGGGCACAAGGCCTTCTTTTGGGACGCTTGTGTTTTGCAGACAAAAGCGCCGCAAGAAAAGAATAGAATTCAGCTGCTAAACCAAGAACTGGTCCACCTGGCTTCCGATGTTGCCTATGGATTTTTCTACGATTTGGGAGATGGACGTGAGGGTGCTGCCGGTCTCGCTGATTTTTGACGCGCTTTTTGACATTTCTTCCATGGAGTTGCGCATGGATGCCGCGTGGGCCTTTAGGGCGTTTACTTCATCCATGACTGCACGGCTTTCGTCGCTCATTTTTTGGGAGGCTGCCTGTACGCTGTAGGTGCTTTCGTTCATGTCGCGCAGTGAATCCGTAATCTGGGATGAACCTATCTGCTGCTCGCTCATTGCAAACTTTATCTGCTGCACGAGTCCGTCGGTCTCGCGTATTTCTTCTGCAAGGCGGGCATAGCCAATTGCGCCCTTCTGGGTGGAAGAAACGACGCCCGCAATTGTATCCTGAATGCGCTTTAGCTGGTCACCGATTGTCTTTGACTGGGCGGAAGAGGTTTCCGAAAGCTTACGGATTTCGTCCGCAACGACAGCAAAGCCTTTTCCTGCCTCACCAGCGTGGGCGGCTTCTATTGCAGCGTTCATGGCAAGGAGGTTCGTCTGCTCAGCGATGCTTGAGATTACGCTGTTTGCCTCGGTAAGCAGCTTTGACTGCTCGTCGATTTCCTTAATCTGCATCTGCAGGTCTTCTTGGGTCTTTGCACCGTTTTCCGCGTCACTTGCAAGAGTGCCGAAGGAAGCGACCATTTTTTCCACTGAGCGGTTCACTTCGCTTATGTTGCCAATCATTTCCTCTATTGCACTTGATGCCTGCTGCACAACGCCTGACTGGGTTTGCACAAGGCCTTCCAGAGAGTGCACGTTGGAGATAATTTCGCTCATGGTCTGGGCGGTCTGCTCCACGCTTGAGTTCTGCGAGGAGATATTGTCCTTTACGCCGCCTATTGCAGACGTAATCTGGGTGATTGCAGCCCCCGTGTCCTGGGTTCCTTTCTTGAGTGAGTCGCCCGCGGAAAGAAGGGCATTCTTGGAATGCTTCATGTTGGCAATGATGTCCTGAAGCTTCTGGCTAAAGGCATTGAATCCGTCCGCAACGCTTCCAACCTCGCTTATGGCCTTTACGTCTATGCGCTGCTTCAGGTCTGCCTTTCCAGCCGCCATCTGGTTGGAGAAGTCCACTATGCTGCCGCTTATCTTCTTGAGCGGGCTTATGGTCTTGCTGGTAACAAAAGCCGTAAGCAAGCCGATTATCACGGCCACGACAAGGTTTGTAAAGACAATCATCATTAGGGTGGCGTTAAAGCTCTTGTAGACCGTAAGAAGGGGGCTGAAGGCCGCAATGGAATAGCCGGTCTTTGAGTTGGTAACGACTTCCGCCAGGTACTGCTTTCCGTTGATTTTTATCCTCTTGTTTTCCTGGGTAGAAGCAAGCAAATCGCCCAGGCCTTCTATGCCGATTTCGCTGATGTTCTTAAAATTGTTTTCTGGAGAGCCTGTGTCCGCAAGAACCGTTCCGTTCTTTTCCACCATCATAAGAAAGCAGTCCTCGCCAAGGTTCAGCAGGTTAAGCACTTTTGTAAGGGTTTCGAGGGAAACTTCTATGGAAGCATTCCCTATGAATTCATTGCCGCTGCCGTAGACGCTGCGGGTAAGCCCTACTACGGTTGTGCCGACAGTGGAAGCAAAGGCCTCCGTAAGTGCCACGCTGCCACCGCTGCTGCTAGCCTTTTCGTACCAGCCGCGCTTTCTTGGATCGTAGCCGCCGTCCATGGAACCGTCAAAGTTTGTTGCGTAGCCGCCCCATTTGGTACCCATGTAAATCTCCGCAATGTCCGGGTCGTGGGAGGCAAAGCGCTTGGCAAGTGTGCGGATTCTTTCTTCCACAGCACTCTTCTGGTAGCTCAAAATTTGGATTGAGCCGCTTTCACCCGCAAAAGAATGAATCGACTCGTCCGCAGCCCGGACCTCTGGGGATTCAGCAAACACGTTAAGCTCCACTTCCTTTGCATTAAAAAACATGTTGATTAAATCGGAAAACTCTGTCAGGGCAGTCTTTGCAGAACCGTAAAAGCTTTTAAGGCAGTCCTTGGAAAAAAATAGCCGGCAATGTTGACAGAAATGGCCAGGACCACAAGAACGATGACGACCGACCCCGCGGTAAAAATTGTTACAATCGAGATTGACTTCTTCCTCATCCGTAAAAATCTCCTATTCTGCGGAATAAATTACAGCCATCCGCAAAAGCCAGATTTCACTTTTTTTATATCGGAAAAAATTCCAGTCCCGAAAAGACACTTAAAATGTATCATAAAAACAAAGTTTTTGTAAATAAAAATTGGAGTAAAACTTGCAAATTTCCAAAGGCTTCTGGACGGTACTCTTGACGGCTCCACCATCCAATTCCTTGGCTAACTCGGCTGAAAGTGCCAATGCGCCACCGCCCTTCCGGGGTTCCGGGGGCCCTACCCCTCCATTGCCTTTCGGCAACCCGCCTGCGGCGGGCCCCTCCACGGCGGCGTATGACCTGCCTTGAAAAAATCCATCCGTGGATTTTTTCAAGGATTGCAGAAGTGCGCTGCACTTCTGCATGTTACTAACCCGCCATCCATGGCTCGGCAATTTTTTTCAAGTACGCGAAAATCCCTCCTTGGATTTTTTTGAGTATCGGAGATTTGCAAGCAAATCTCCGGGTTGCTAAGCCGCGCCTCCATGCGCTTGGTACTTCATTTCAAGTACGAATCACCCTCCTTGGATTTGTGGCTTTTTCAAGTGCCAAAAAGCTCACTCTCCAGGCTTTCTGCACTGGTAAAATGGATTACCCTCATTCCAAGGGAGGCAGCAGCCTCGCAGTTTTCATTGCGGTCATCAATAAAAACGGCATCTTTTGCACTGCACCCCTCTGCATCAAGTATTATCTTCCAGAACTCCGTGTCTGGCTTGGAGACCCCCATCTGGAAAGAGGCGTAAGTCTGGTCAAAGAGGGCGTAGTCTCCCCGCTCCACGTGGCTTGCATAATGGCTTTCCATTGTATTTGTCCCGCATACGACCCGGCTTCCCCTTTCACGAAGCCTTTTGATTACCGAAGCCGTTCCCTGGTTAAGGTAAGGGTGAAAGAGGGCGTGCCACCAGTCAGTCCTTGCGCAAATGCCGCTTCTGGATTCAAAAATGCCCCAGAATTCCTTCACTCCAATTTCGCCGTTGCTTATGCGCAAAAGAAGGTCTCCATTTCCGTCAGAGCCGTCCATGCAAACCTTGCGAAAGCCCTCCCTGCCAAGTCCAATCTTTTCCCCGATTATCCGGCTTCCGTCCGCATCGTTTGTTACCACACCGCCCATGTCGAATATGTAAAGCATAAAAGCCCTCCGCAAATCTGATTGTTTTCCACCTGCCTCTTTTGTACCATAAATTCATAAAAACATGCTATACTAAAAAAATGGACAAAGTTGAACTTCACGAATCAATTGCAAAAAATTCCCAGTTGACATTTGCAAGAAGCAGCGGCAAAGGCGGACAGAACGTCAACAAGGTGAACACGAAGGTCTGCCTCAAGCTCCCCCTGGCTGATCTTGGCGGCATTACGGAAGAAGAGAGGCTCAGGCTAAAGGAAAAGCTTTCTGCAATCATAAATGCCCAAGGCTGCCTTGTAATCAGCGTAGACGACGAACGCTCCCAGGAACTTAACCGCAAGATTGCCCTGTCACGAATAGAAAACAGGATTAGTCAGGCACTTGTCGCAGCAAAAAAGCGGAAACCAACAAAAGCAACCAGGGCCAGCAAGGAGAGAAAGCTAAAGCACATCCGTTCCCAAATCAAAATGAACCGTGCAAAGATTTTTTAAATTAAAGTGCGCCTTTAATGACAAAAACTTTTCAATATGCTATAGTAAAGGAAGAATGCGTTGAAGCAGCGCAAAAGTTGGCTTGTGCCGGCTAAGATTAAAAGAGGAGGTTCAGAGATGGATACTGCAGCAGACAACAATTCCCATTCCGACATATCCGGTCACGGCCACGTTCATTCGCGAGTCCTATGGCATATCTCTGAACATTCATGCCATAAAAATCATAAAGGCCGGTACGAAAGCGGTTCGTTGAACTGCAAGTCAATTTTTGAAAGCGGAGTTTTGACGCCCCTTCTTTAGAAGTGACTTTCCAAAAAGTCAAATCCTTCCTCAAGGCGTTGAGACTCCATAAAAAGGGTTATCAACGTGAAAACAACATATCTAAAGCCTATCCTTGACTTGGAAGCCACAGGCGCAAGAATCAAGGCACTCATGAAGCAGCGGGGAATTACGCCCAGACAGCTGCAGGTTATACTCGACTTCCCCTATGTGCAGACAATCTACAACTGGTTCAGCGCAAAAAACATGCCTACGATTGACAACCTTGTAGTCCTTGCCCAGGTTCTCGGCGTAACAATTGACGACATTATCGTAACCCGCAAGGTCGAAATGGAAATAGGCGATGCTTACGGTGCGGAAGTTCTAAGCGCATGACATTCGGGATGGCAAGAAAGCCATGGAAGTCACGAAAGTGCAGCTCCCTAGTTTTAATGCCATCAATTTGCTATAATCACTTAAAGGTGAAGCATGAACATTTACGTTGATTTCGATGATTGCCTCTGTGAGACAGCGCGGTATTTTTCTGAGCTTATAAAAGGCATGTTTGGGCTGGACATTCCATACGAGAAAATAAAATATTTCAACCTGCAAAAATCATTTTCCCTTACGGATGAAGACTACGACAGGATGATGATTCACGCCCACCAGCCGCAAGTTCTCCTGTCATACGAGGAAACGCCCGGAGCCGCAAATGCAATCAAGGGCCTGCTGGGCAGGGGACACGATGTAAAAATCATAACAGGACGGCCAGTCAGCGCCTACGAGGCATCAAGGGAATGGCTTAACCGGCACGGACTCGAGCAGCTTCCATTATTCTGCCTGAACAAATATGGCCGCGACAATTTCATAAAGGGAAGCAGCTTCAATCTGGAACTCAAGGACTACTACAAGATGCATTTTGATTTTGCCGTGGAAGATTCCCCTCAAGCATTCAAGTTTTTTGAACACCTCCCGGATTTGAGAGTGATGGTTTTTGACCGCCCTTGGAACCGCGAATGTGAACTCCCCGGCCGCAACTACAAAAGATGCCCAGACTGGAAGACTATAGAAAACATAATCGAATCGGCAGCAAATTAGACAATCAGTGAATCTCAAACAGGATAATACACATCCACACTCATGTCCTTGTTGTAGACTTCGTATGCCCTATCAGCAAGTTTCATATTGTGACTTTCAGCATAATCTTTAATCAGGACATGTGCGTTTCCAACTTTTGAAAACCCGTCTTTGAAATTGACATGCAGGCAATTTTTTTCCCTAACCTCTATGGCCTCTTCACTTTTGCAATCACTAACAGGAAGACAGGTCTTCATAGAAAAAGCAGCTTCATCCAAAAGATTTTCATAAATCACGAAATGGCTACCCGCCACTTTCATTCCTTTCCCCGCGGCTTTTTCGTACAGTCTCCCGACTGACATTCCAAGGTTTTCAAGTTCAACATTTTCCGCAATAAAAAGGCAGCGGCAGGGCTCAAAACTTTTAATATCCGGCTCAAGTGCATCATGTTTTGAATTTTGTTTTTTGTCCAAAGAAATGAATTCCTTCACTTCTTTAAGGTGCAAATCCATCTCCTTTAGCTTGCTGTCTATGAGTTCTTTTTCATCTGCCTTGCCGTCAAGAATTTGCTTTATCTCAAAAAGAGAAAGTCCGATTTTTCTAAGCCCCTTTATTTTTTCGAGAGTTGCAAACTGGCTTTCATCATAATAGTGATAGCCGTTCTCACCATTAACCGCAGCGGGAACAAGCAATCCCTCTTCATCATAAAGACGGAGGGCCTTTCTGCCGACTTTTCCGACAACTGCAAACTGTCCGCGTGTATACATTATTTGCCCTCCTTGTCCCTTCTTACCCTGCCGAATGCTTTTACAAAACCAAGATGAAGGGGAAGTATCTTGTACAAAAAATAATCGTTGTATTTCTTGTAGCCTTTTCTTTGATAAAAGTTTACCACCGCTTCGCATATCGATTCAATACAGTTTTGATTCAGCATGGTGCCCATTTCTTTCGATGCAAACCTAGGCATGCCAATATGACCGAACTTTCCCATTGCACCAAGCTGCTTCTTTTTGAAAATCATTTCTTTGTCAGTGATATTTGAATCTGGCAAATCCTTATAACCATTGCGGACAAGTTTTTCATCAATATCTAAAAGACAGGAAGTTTCAATCCAGCCTGCATGAAAATCATTGCCGTGTTCTTTTTCCACCCGCTTCAATTCTTCTGGCGGCTCAACACCAGCCCCCATAAAAATGGAACCCATCGGAGAAATGGCGCAAATGCCATGCTTCTTGTTAATTTTTCGGACAGCCTTTGTTACGGCAATCTGATGCTCCGGGTCTGCATGGGATGCAATTACAACAATATGCTTAAACCCCATAAAGCGTATGCTCTCGAGAATCTCATAGGCAACTTCACAAGTTGTTTTCATTGAAAAATGAACTGAACCATAAAACTCATTTACCGAAGCCGCTGCAATCGGAAATGCAGGAAGGTAAAAGCAGTCAAGCCCGTGCCTGTCCTCCAGCTTCTTCATTGCTTCCTTGCTCCAGTGCTCACCTTCAACAAGATCCGTTGAAAGCGGAAGGCAGAGGCCGTGCTCTTCAATTGGCGCCATCACAACAAAGACAACACCCTTGTCCTTGTCCACATCTTTGACTTCTTTCCAGGTCATTGAACTTAAATCCCTCATTATTTGTTCTCCTCAATTTTGTTGTTGAACAAATAATAAACCTGGCCCAAAAGACCAGGTCAAGCAATTTTTTGATTTTTTAAATTAAAGAGCAATTTTATCCAATTTTTTAATTCATATTTTTATTAAACTTTTTTCCAAGAGGTGAAAATATGAATAAAGAACTTTTTGAAAAATTCAACAGTGGAAGTCTGCGTTTGCCCCAAGGTCAGATTGACTTTGACAAACTCAGCTGGAACAAGCATCCGACTTTTGAAGGCGTTGAGCTAAAGCACATCATCACTTCAAAAGATACCGGCGGAAAATTCAGCTATCATCTGGTTAGGATTGCGCCCAACAAAAGCATTAAAAATCACATTCATGAAACGCAACTTGAAACCCACGAGGTTGTTGCAGGCAGCGGAAAATGCATTAATGGCGGCAAAAGTCTTGATTATGAGCCTGGTGTAATTTCGATTATGCCTGCCAAAGTTGCTCACGAAGTTAATGCCGGGCCAGAAGGACTTTATCTTTTCGCAAAGTTTTTTCCAGCTCTGTGTTAGGCTTCGACATCAGGACTTGAAGCCTCCTTGTATTCCTTAGGAGTAAGCCCCACAATTTTCTGAAAGCATCTGTCCAGGTGGCTCTGGTCGCAAAAACCCGCATCATAAGTCACCTCGCAGACGCTTTTTTCTTTTTCGAGGAGTTTCTGTGCCTTTCGAACCTTGCACTGAATCTGAAACTGATGGGGAGTAAGCCCGTACATCTTTTTGAATTTTCGAATCAAATGAAATGAGCTTATATTCGTGTCCCTTGCCATTTCCTCAATAAGATAAAGATTTTCCGGTTGGTCCAGGATTGAATCCTTGAGTTCCACTAGCGGACTGTCCGACGACTTGTCATCCACTGCTGTATGTTCCTTTCTCTGCACATGCACACAAGTCACCAGCATGGAATAGCCTTTGTCATCAATCGGCTTAATCTCATGCAAAAGGTTTGGCGGAATCTGAAACTCATCTCCTGACTGATAGATTTTTGCCTCACCGTTCATCACAATGCAAACCTTCCCCTCCTCAACAATTCCAAGAGTAAGATGTTCAGCGTGAGTGTGAGGAGGATATGCCTTGGTCCAATTTTTGTAATACACGCATTCTATGTCATCATTTTTTTTGCGGTAAGAGATTTCATTTTCCATACATTACCTCTGCATTATTTCCATCATTGAGCCACAGAGTTTTCTAACTAACAAATCAACGAACCTCGACGCAAAGCATCGGGGTATTGAACCCTCCGCGCGAATAAAAAACGCCCGCAGCAGGCAAATGCTAACTGCGGGTCTTTAAACTATCCTAGCTGGCCAGACAGAACCAGTTTTTCCTTATAGGGAAATTCTGCTTCATATTTAGCAAAGTCCTCAGGATTTTCTTCGGCAACGAAGTATCCTTTTGGGGGAGTGTAAGTTGCTTCAATTCCATCGAGGTAGCCCTTAATCAGTTCCTGTGCCAAAAAGTATGGCACATCTGAATCCTTTGGCTCGCAGTGGTAATGAATATGTAATTTACTTGCCAGATCAAAACCTGAATGACGGTAAAAATTGATATTGCCTTCTATGCAGATAAATCCGATCCCCATTGTCTTTGCTTTTTCAAGAGCATACTTCAAGAGTTTAAGGCCGTAGCCCTGCCTCTTAAAATCAGGATGAATGCTGATTGGCCCAAAAGTTCCGATTGGAAGTTTTTCGCCAGTCGCTTTTCCACCAGCTTCAATGCTAAGTTCTGCTTTTGAAAACATCACATGCCCGATAATCTGACCATCTTTCTCCATAACAAGCGAAAGCTCTGGAATAAAATCGGGATTGCTTCTGAAGCAGCGAAGAACATAGTGCTCTGTGCAGCCAGGATGGTAAACGTTCCAGAATGAATCTCTGGTAAGATTTTCAACAGTTCTAAAATCGCGAGGCTCTTCCACGCGGATTGTAAAATTTGAATTCATGTTTATCTCCAAGAAATTGTTTTCTGAGCTAGGTTTTACCCCCTAAAAAAACACCTTGAAAGACCGCCCAAAAGAAATTGAACTTTTACAAGTTCCCATCTTTCAAGGCGATTAAACAATGAACCAAGCTTTGCCAGATTTAGACATCCAGCCTCCTAATAAAAATTGTTCTTTTAGTATAGCCCGCTTCAAGGATTTATTCAATGCTTTTTTACTCTACAAGTTACCGGAGTTTTCCTAAAATCTTCCTGATAATTACCGGGTTCATTCAAGTGCGTCCTGCCCTGAATAAAATCGCCGTTCCGTCCAAGCTTGTTTCCAGCTGGCCGTTATGAAATTTTTCCATTATTTATTTTTTCCACAAAGTCTGCTGTTATAAATATAAAGCGTAAACAAAATAATGATGTAGCCTGCAAAAATCTTACAATCAGAATACTATTTATATATTGACAATCATCTATATATCGTTTACAGTACAACATATAGACACCTATCAATATGAGGTTACCCATGAATGAATCAGAAATAGCCCTTGTATGCAAGGCTTTGGGGGATGAAAACCGCGTTCAGATTGTTAAAATGCTGACAGGCGGCGAATTGTGCGCCTGTAAAATCCTTGACGCTTTTAACATCACTCAGCCGACCCTTTCCCACCACATGAAAATTCTTACAGACTGCAATCTTGTTAATTCACGCAAAGAAGGCAAGTGGACTTATTATTCAATAAATTGTGAAAAGTTCTCGGAGTTTAAAAGTGCTGTATCTGAGTTTACCTGTAAAACTTCTAGCTCGAAAAAATCAACTGGCAAGTGCTGCTGCAAGGATTAGTGATTATGGGAAGTTTTATTCAAAATCAGATGCTTGGGATGCAGTGGCTTAAAACTCTTATCGGAAAAATGCTTTCCGCTTTTGGACTTGATGTAGAAAGCCGCTTTGGTGGAAGCCTCAACTTTTTTCTTTACGATGTAATCAAAATCACAATTCTTCTTTTTGTGCTGATATTTTTTATTTCATACATTCAGTCTTATTTTCCGCCAGAGCGAAGTAAAAAAATCTTGTCGCATTGCAAGGGATTTTCTGCCCGCATAATTGCTGCACTTTTGGGAACGGTGACATCCTTTTGTTCCTGTTCATCAATTCCTCTTTTTATGGGCTTTACGACTGCTGGACTTCCGCTTGGGGTCACCTTTAGCTTTTTGATTTCTTCACCAATGGTTGATTTTGCTTCTCTCATTCTTTTGACCAGTATCTTTGGCTGGAAGATTGCGATTGCTTATGTCGTGCAAGGGCTTATTGTTGCTGTAGCCGGCGGAACAATAATTGAACGGCTTCACATGGAAGATCAGGTTGCTGATTTTATCCGTAATGGAAAAAGCCTTTCTCTTGAAGAAGAAGAACTTTCGCAAAAACAAAGGCTGGTTTCTGCATTGCAATCTGTTGCCGGTACACTTAAAAAAGTCTTTCCATACATTCTTTTAAGTGTTGCAGTGGGAGCAGTAATTCATAACTGGATTCCAGAAAGCTGGATTATCAGTACGCTGGGGAAGAAAAATCCTATTGGGGTAATTCTTGCAGTCTTTGCAGGCATCCCGATGTATTCGGAAATTTTTGGCTGTATTTCGATTGCAGAAAGTCTTCTTGCAAAGGGAGCTCTTCTTGGAGTTGTGTTAAGCTTTTTGATGGCTGTTACGATGCTTTCTTTGCCATCGCTTATCATGCTTAAAAAGGTGATTAGGACAAAGCTACTGGTAATTTTTGTTTCTATCTGCGTGGCGGGCATTATTCTTGTCGGGTATTTTTTTAATGCTTTTGAGGCATTATTTTTATAAAGTGAAAAGGAGAAATAAATGGAAAATCTTACAGTAAAAGTTTATGGAAGTGGCTGCAAAGGATGTCAGACCCTGCATCATAATGTGATTGACGCTCTGGCAGAAATGAATATTGCCGCTGATGTTCAGTACATCACAGACATGCAGAAAATTATGGAAGCAGGAATCATGAATATGCCTGCACTTGTGGTGAACGATAAGATTGTTTCTAGCGGCAAAGTTTTAAGTGTAGCAGATGTTAAAAAATATTTGGGGTAAAAAAATGACAAACAAAGAAAAAGCAGTGAATTATTTTTCGCAGAAGTTACACTGTTCGCAGGCTGTATTAGCGGCTTATGCTGATGAATGTGGAATTACAGAAGAAGAGGCGCTAAGGCTTGGCAGTTGTTTTGGCGGCGGTATGCGAAAGGGCCAAGTTTGCGGAGCTGTTACAGGAGCTCTGATGGTTCTTGGATTATTGTATGGCCAGAAGAGTGCCACCGACACAGAAGGCCGCCAGCTTTCGAATAAAGTAAACGATTTAATGACGAACCGTTTCAAAGAAAAATGCGGCTCTTATATCTGCAATGATTTACTAGGCTGCGATGTATCTACAGAAGAAGGCGTACAGTATTGCCGTGATAGTAAATTGTTTACAGAGTTTTGTCCTAAAATGGTAGCCGCCGCAGTGGAAGTAGTTGAAGAAATAATCCAGGAACAGAAGAAAGGGTAAGTTTTATTTTACGACTCGTTCACCAGCTTTCCCGTCATGTGTTCAATTTCCAGCTCAAGGTTATTTATGCACAGTATCAAGATGTCTCATAATTTCTACACGCCAGGCAGCAATAAAAGCAATGAAAAGCACTCTTAAATTTTACTTAAAACTAGTATACAAGGTTTCAGCCTTATCTATAAAACTTGATACCGCAGAATCTTTATTTTCTAAAGATTCTTTTCTGAAGTAGATTCCAAAAGGAGCGTGGTGAGTTTCCTTAAAAGGATAGAAAACCAGTTCTTTATCGGGAATTGCAAGATATTCAGGAACAAAGGCAAAGCCGAATCCTGCTTTTACAAGACCGTAAACTTCAGAAGCAAAAGAACACAGAATATTATCAAGCTTTTCGTTTACCGGCAGAATGTGACTACCCTTGGAGAAAACGTTTTTTAAAAGGTATGGCGAAATCTGCACGACCTGAGGATATTCCCAGAGTATATCCTGAGAAATCTCAGTCAGATTCTTTTTTTAGCCTCTTTTATTACCAGATGTTTTTTTGGAAAGGCAATGACAAAGCCGTCCATGTGCAGCGTTTTAAAATCTATGGAAACATCTTTAAACCTTGAATCTTTAATTCCGACTACAATATCAGTCTGTCCGTGAACAAGTCTGTTTAAGTTACTGTCTGTCTGGTCAACAATAAAAGAAGGAAGCAGGATTTCAAACTTATCTTTTATTGCCCCCAAAACCTTGTTTACAAATGGCAGACAGTGGGAATCCATATATCCGATACGAAGGGAACTTTTGCTTTTAGAATGGAAAGAAGCAATCCAGTCCTTTGCATGATAATAGGAATTGAGAATAGAGTTCGCTTCCGGCAGAAACTGGCGGCCAACATCAGTAAGAGAAACAGATCGGGTGATACGGATAAAAAGTTTTGCAGAAAGTTCAGATTCAAGCGACTGAATTTCTTTTGTTACGGACGGCTGAGTAAGATAAACCTGTTCCGCTGTTTTTGCAAAATTCAGTGTCGAGGCAAGACTTACGAAACATTCAAGCTGGGTTGTGTTCATGTCTGTTCTCCTTTATTTATTCCGATAAGTTATCAATTATAATAATAATTCATTTCACAAAAGCCTTCTAGTCCCTTATTATCAAAGTAACTTAAAACTTAGGAGGTGGAGGCCAAAATGAGCGAAATCGAAAAAATCAAATCAGTTTTGGAAAATGCAGAAGCCCTTGTTATCGGAGCCGGAGCAGGACTTTCAACTTCTGCCGGTTTTACTTATTCCGGTGAACGTTTTGAAAAGTATTTTTCTGACTTCCAGGCGCGATACGGTTTTTCAGATATGTACACCGGTGGTTTTTATCCTTACAAAACTCTTGAAGAACACTGGGCTTACTGGAGCCGCTATATCATGATTAACCGTTACATGGACGCTCCAGTTCCAGTATATGAAGAGCTTTTTGAGCTTGTAAAGGATAAGAATTATTTTGTTATCACGACGAATGTAGACCACTGTTTTCAGAAAGCGGGCTTTGATAAGTCACGATTGTTTTACACTCAGGGGGATTACGGGCTTTTTCAGTGCAGTGAGCCTTGTCATCAAAAAACTTATGACAATGAAGAACAGATTCGTGCAATGTATGAATCGCAGAAGGATATGAAAATCCCAACAGAACTTCTTCCAAAATGTCCTGTCTGCGGAAAGCCTATGAGCATGAACCTTCGCGCTGATGACACTTTTGTAGAAGATGAAGGATGGCATAAGGCCGCTTTGCGTTATCAGGATTTTCTGAATGGGAATAAAGATAGGAATATAGTTTATCTGGAACTTGGGGTTGGCGGTAACACACCTGGAATCATTAAGTATCCTTTCTGGAATATGACATATTCAAATCCAAAAGCAAAATACATCTGCATCAACAAAGGAGAGGCAGTAGTTCCGAAAGAAATTGAAAATCAGAGTATTTGTGTAAATAATGATATCTATGAGGTGATAAAAAGCTTATGACACAAGACGAAAGACGGCTTTATCTGATAAATGAACTTCTCAAAGAACGCAATGAAGATTGTAAAATCCCGGATGATGAAAAATCGCAAAAGGATTTGCTCCGTTCTCTTATGAATATCCGGCAGCCTCTTCCTGTAAGCGCAGATTTTTTGCAGATTCAGGATGAATATTTACAGGAAGCGAATAGGGAGCGGGGGTGTACCGACGTTCGTGATTTGGAGAGTGTGAAAGGGATTGTCGGATCAAGTCCGACAATGACTCAAGTTGCAAGCACGACAATGACACAGGTTGCAAGTCCGTCAATGACAAAGGATGTCATTCCCGTGCTTGACACGGGAATCTCTAAAAAACTTTATCTCTGGCATGGCGATATCACGACACTCAAAGTTGATGCGATTGTGAATGCGGCAAACTCTCAGCTTCTGGGCTGCTTTGCTCCTCTTCATGCCTGTATCGACAACTGCATTCACACCTTTGCGGGCATTCAGCTGCGGCTTACCTGTAACGAACTCATGAAAAAGCAGGGACACGAGGAAGGAACCGGGCTTTGCAAAATAACGCCGGCCTTTAATCTTCCAAGCCGATATGTGCTTCACACTGTAGGCCCAATTATTTACACAAGCGTAAGTCCCCGCGAAAAGCTTCTTCTTGAAAACTGCTACAAAAACTGCCTTGAAACTGCTGCTGAAAATCAACTTGAGTCGATTGCCTTCTGCTGTATTTCGACAGGAGTATTCAGATTTCCTCAAGACCTTGCTGCTCAGATTGCAGTAGAAACTGTAGAAAAGTGGCTGTCAGAAAATCCAGATTCCAGCGTGAAGAAAGTTGTCTTCAATGTTTTTGGAAATAAGGATCTGGAGATTTATAAAAAGGTATTTGGCTTGTAAAAGAGTTTTCATTATTTATTTTTTTCACCAAGCCTGCTGTTGTAAATATAAAGCGTAGACAAAATAATGATGTAGCCTGCGATTTTAAGAGGGCTCAAAAGTTCATGCGCAAAAATGATTCCCATAATGCTTGCAGTCAGAGGATTAATAACTGTAAGAACTGCGGCATTTTCGGCTGGTAAATATTTTTGACCAAGCGGCTGAAAAGCAAAACCAAAGCAGGTGCAGATAAGCACAAGAAAGACCAGCATAATCCATTCATTTTGAGAATGCGGAAGCGACATCTGTTTTGTAATCAGCGCAATTATCAGACTCAAAAATCCCATCGTTCCAATCTGAAAGATTCCTACGGTAAGGGCATCACAATCTTTGCTTACTTTTTCTGTAACAAGAATACAGGCCGCATAGGTCAGAGCCGCACAAATCATTAGGACAATGCCTAAAGCTCCATTGCTTTTTTCAAACTGAGTCAGAGATAAAAAGGCTACACCAATTATTGCAAGCAGGGCACAAATAATTGTTTTTATTTTTGGAAATTTTTTTGTAAGAACCGCAACATAAAGAGGTACAAAAAGAATCGCCATATTTTCAATCAAGGAACTTACTCCGGAATCTATGAGCCTTAGGCCGTACATTTCGAATATCATGCAGACTGTATATAAGAGCCCAAGAATGATTCCACCCTTAAGGCTTTTATGATCAAGCTGTCTGATTTTTTTGTTAAAGATTAAGGCCAGAACTAAAAAAGCCAGCAAAAATCTTACAGCAAGAATGCTCATGGGAGAAAGATTTGTTAGTAACTGCTTGGAAAATAAGAAGGATGTTCCTCTCGCAATAAAAACTGCAGCAAGCAAAACTCTGGCGCTAAAAGGTTTCATAAAAACATTATATTCAAAAACGTGATTTTTAACAACTGAATATGGTAAGGCATTACTTCACTCTTACCCAGATACCATTTCGTTTTTTGTAAGTATTTTCTCCACCCAAAGTCCAGCTGCCGCTTATGCCATAAACTTTTGCTGTGAGCGTGTGGGTGACTTTCATGTGCGCAGTGTCGCCGTTTACATTGATTGAATAATCCTTTGTGTCCACTTTGAAGTAGTTTAGAGTGCGTATCTTGAAAAATTGTAGCATGGGAATCCTCTTTTTTCAATGTGCATATTTCACCTTTGTGTAGGAAAAGCGACAGATTCGAAAAATGTGCCTAGAAATATCTTTGGAAAGTTTATGAATAAATTGGGCGTTCCCGCCACAAGTGGCGGTCGGGCTTTCCGCACTTTCGCTATCGCTCCATACCGCTTGCGCGGTACGCCTTCGGCGGTGCTCCAATCCCTAACGCAAAAAGATGCCTGACAAATTAAAAAATCCCCTGTCGGAATTGGCTTTGCAGACGGCAAGTCTTTTTCCGAAAATTTTAAGGAAGGTGCCGTAAAATTCTCAGTGAGTTTTGGTCAAAAAGTCACTGAGTTTTTAAAAATTCTCACTGACTTTTAAAAAATTCTCAGTGAGAATTTTGGCTTTTACCTTAGGAAATATTTTTCTTGCTTTTCTCCCGATTTCGTGAGATTTTATTGAAAATTTAAGAGAAACATGGTACAATTTCCTTGTTGGAGAATCAAAATGGCGGAAGTACCTGTAAAAGACAAAATAGAATATACCGTTGCTATTGTAAGTGATTTTGCAAAGAAGTATTCTCTTTCCACAACGCAGGCTTTCAACTACCTTGATCGATTTAATGCCATAGATTTTGTGAATCAGCACTACAACATTACGCACACTCTTTCATTTGCAGAGATTATTGATGACCTTTCATTGTATTGCAAAAATCACTGAGGAAACCTCTGATGTTTTTATATCATGGTTCAAACCTTGCAAAACAAAGAACCTCTGCCATGAATGACATTGAATATCAGATTGAATGTACCACGCGCGACCTAGCCACATATCTTGTAAGGGATTTTTCTTTTACCGTGGAGCAAGCCTTGCGTGCCGTGTACAACTCAGAACTCTACCAAAAACTCTGTGACCCAAAGACAGGACTTTACTTTCAAAGCCCACTTTATGTGTACGATTACCTCAAAACCGAAATCAAGACAGGAAAACTACAATGAGCGCAAGTTACAAAAAACTCTGGAAAATCCTAATCGATCGCGACATGAACAAAAGCGACCTCATAAGACAGGCAAAGATTACAAGCAATATCGTAGCAAAAATGGGCAAAGGCGAAGATGTTTCTATGGAAAGTTTGAGGAAGATTTGCATAGCCTTAGGCTGCGAGATTGGGGATATTATGGAAGTGAATGCGGTTGGTGGAGAGTGAAAAATGAGTGATATTTTTGACATTCACGAAATGTCCGAAGAAGACATAAAACATGAATACATAACAACTGCCCTCGAAGCAAAGTGGGATGCAAAAAAAATCTCCATGGAAACAGAAATCTGGAAGGCTGTAAAAAAGCGCAATCAAAATCTTCATATTTCAGCATCTCCTCTCAACAATTTTACAGACGGCAAAGTGAAAATCAAAGGAAACATTCCAAGCCGCGATAAAGGAAAACGATGTGACTACATTCTGTGGTACAACAAGGGAACACCGCTTGCAATTGTTGAAGCAAAAGACAATAACCACTCATCTTCCTTTGGCTTACAGCAGGCAATTAGTTACGGAGTTTTGCTTGATGTTCCTTTCGTTTACACTTCAAATGGCTCAACTTTTTTTGAACACGATTTTACTACAGGCTTAGAAAAAGAAATCTCACTTTCAGATTTTCCTACCGCAGAAGAATTGATGAACCGCTGGCGAGGGGTTGATGCAGAAAAAATTGTTGAAGTTGAAAACCGCATGACTTATGCCATCGACGGCGAAAATAAATGCTACGATGTTCCTCTTTGTTTTGAAGAAAAACTTTTGAATACCCCTTTCTATTCTGGAGCAGATTGTTATCCACCTCGTTACTATCAGCGTAATGCAGTAAACAGAACTCTTGAAGCAATTGCAAAACATCAGGCTCGCATTCTCATTGCCATGGCTACAGGAACTGGAAAAACTTATACAGCCTTCCAAATTGTCTGGCGATTGATTGAATCTGGAACTAAAAAGAAAGTTCTTTACCTTGCAGACAGAAATAATCTTGTAGACCAGTCTATTCAGCAGGACTTTAAGCCTCTTGAAAAAGTAATTCACAAAATCAATTTTCAGAAAGAGGACAAATCTAAAATCTCTGCTTATCAGGTTTACTTTGCCCTTTACCAGCAGTTGGACAGCTTAAAACATAAAGATGAAAGCGAAGAAGAAACTGATGAAGAAATCTCTCTTGAAGTTTCTAAATACAAAGAATATTTTACTCCTGACTTCTTTGATTTGATTATTGTAGATGAGTGTCATCGCGGTTCTGCAAAAGCTGATTCTCGCTGGCGAAAAATTCTTGAATACTTTAATGGTGCAACACAGATTGGTATGACGGCAACTCCAAAGGAAACAAAATATGTTTCTAATATTGATTACTTTGGAGAGCCTGTTTATTCTTACAGTCTTAAGCAGGGAATTGAAGATGGATTCCTTGCTCCATTCAAAGTAATTAATGTTCATACAAATATTGATGACGGCTGGCGACCAAAAAAAGGGCAAAAAGATATTCACGGTAACGAAATTGAAGACCGGGAATATAATCTTTCTGATTACGATTACAACATCATCATTCAAGACCGTATTGATGAAGTCGCAGCTGAAATTACAAAGTACCTGAAAGAAACAGATCGCATGTCAAAGACGATTGTATTCTGTCCTACAGAAGATGCTGCAGACAGAATGCGAGTTGCATTAAACAATTTGAATACTGATATGGTCTTAAAAGATAATCAGGGAAATGTAAAAGAGCAGTATGTTGTCCGCATTACCGGCAGCGACAAATACGGAAAGGATAAACTCGACTACTTCATTTCTGTCGGTGAAAAGTACCCTGTCATTGCAACGACTTCAAAACTGCTTTCTACCGGCAGTGACTGTAAAATGGTCAAGCTGATTGTCATTGATGAACTGATTAATTCAATGACTGAGTTCAAGCAGATTATCGGCCGCGGTACACGACTTCGCTATGATGATGGAAAAACTCATTTTACAATTATGGACTTCCGCAGAGTGAGCCGCTTGTTTGCCGACCCAGAATGGGATGGTGAGATTGAACAAGACGAAGATTTCGGTTCGACAACGTTCAACGAACAGAGAATGTCTGATGAAGAAAACTCGGTAACTGAGCGTAGTCGAAGTGACAGTGATGATGAAGATGAACAAAAAACTGAAAAACGCACAGTTCAAATTATTGGAAAAGGTCAAATAAAAGTAGATGTTCTTCAGCGTTTAGTTTCGATTTATGACACCGACGGAAAACTCTTGAAGCAGGAATCTATTGAAGATTATACAAAAGAAAGCATACTCGGAACTTACCAGACATTGGAAAACTTTATCCAAACCTGGAATGGCGAACAAAAAAAAGAAATCATTAGAAACATGCTTAAAGAAAAAGGCATTGATCTTGAACTGATTAAGAAAGACCAGAACATGACTGATGTAGATGACTTTGATTTTATTTGCCATATTGCATTTAATCAAAAGCCGCTAACAAGACGGGAGCGCGCAGAAAATGTAAAGAAGAGAGATATCTTTGGAAAATACGGTGAAGCAGCTCGCGAAGTTATAAATGCACTTTTGGATAAATATGCTGAACTAGGTATTTATGATATTGAATCAACAGAGATTCTGAAACAGAATCCATTTACAAAATATGGTAAACCAGCTCGTATAGCTGCATTGTTTGGTGGAAGTGATAAATACCGACAAGCACTGAAAGAGCTGGAAAACGAATTGTATAAAGTGGCATAAGGCTGTCACACGGATTTGCAAATTCCTACGGAATTTGCGATGAGAAAGGTGAAAATAAAAAAACAGTGTTTTACGTAGTAAAACACAAATCCGTGTGATAATAAAACGAGGAATGGTATGTTGAAATTTGAAGAGCAGACACAGAAAATAATAAACGCTTGTCTTGAAGTTCATAACGAACTTAAAAGCGGATTTCTCGAACCTGTCTACCAGGAAGCGTTGGAGCTAGAATTTCAATTACAGAAAATCCCATATGAACGCGAAAAGAAACTCAATATAGTTTATAAAGGCAGAAAACTAAAAAAAGAATATTTTGCAGATTTTTTTTGCTACGACAATATAATTGTAGAATTAAAAGCTGTATCAAGATTGGAAAATGAACACAAGGCACAGGTCATTAATTATCTGAAAGCAATAAATAAAGAAATCGGCTTGCTGATAAATTTCGGAAAAGCCTCTCTCCAATGGGAACGAATATCGATTTTTGGGCTGACAAAAGAAAAACCGTAAAATCAGTGTTTTACGTAGTAAAACACAAATCCGTGTGATAGTATATAGAAAGGAAATATAAATGAGCAACTTAAGTAGTTTTGTAAAACGTATTCGAGATGTAATGCGTAACGATGCCGGAATTAACGGTGACGCACAGAGAATTGAACAGCTGGCATGGATGCTGTTCTTAAAAGTATATGACGCAAAAGAAGAGGACTGGGAATTTGAAGATGAAAAATATGAGTCTATAATCCCGGAAGAACTCCGCTGGCGTAACTGGGCACACACAGAAAATCAGGGTGACGGTCTTACCGGTGATAAGCTCTTAAACTTTGTGAACAACAAGCTTTTCCCAACGCTCAAAAATCTTGAAATATCTCCAGACACGCCAATCCGCCAGAGTATTGTCCGCACAACTTTTGAAGATGCAAACAACTACATGAAGGACGGCGTTCTTCTCCGCCAGATTGCAAACATCATTGATGAACTTGATTTTGGAAGCTACGAAGAAACTCATGCTTTTGGTGAAATCTACGAAACAATTCTTAAAGAACTCCAGAGCGCAGGTAGTGCCGGTGAATTCTATACACCGCGTGCCGTAACCCAGTTTATGGCAAAAATGATTAAGCCTCAGATTGGCGAAACAATGGCAGATTTTGCCTGCGGTACTGGTGGATTCCTTTCCAGCTGGATAAAAGAACTTGAAGAAGTAAAAGACGCTAAAGGAAGCATTTCAAATGAAGAATCGGAAAAAATATATAACTCAATTTATGCTGTGGAAAAAAAACAGTTTCCTTACATGCTGTGTGTTACAAACATGCTTTTGCATGGCCTCGACAGCCCAAAGGTTTATCACGGAAACTCACTTATTTACAAACTTTTGGACTACACCCAGAAAGATGCCTTTAATGTAATTCTTATGAATCCACCTTATGGTGGAAGCGAAAAGGACGATATAAAACAGAACTTCCCGGCAGACTTACGTTCAAGTGAAACAGCCGATTTGTTTATGGCAGTTATTATGTACCGTCTTAAGAAAGATGGACGCGCCGCAGTAATCGTTCCAGACGGATTCTTATTTGGAAACGACAATGCAAAGAACAACCTTAAGAAAAAGCTTCTTACTGATTTTAATCTTCATACAATTGTTCGCTTGCCTGGAAGTGTATTCAGCCCGTACACAAGTATTACGACAAACATCCTTTTCTTCAATAATGAAGAGCCGACTGGAAAGACCTGGTTCTACCGCGTAGATATTCCAAGCGACCGCAAGCACTTTAGCAAAACAAAGCCAATGGAATTAAAACACTTTGACGACTGTATTGCCTGGTGGAATAATCGCAAGGAAATCACGGATGAAGAAGGTAATCCAAAAGCAAAATGCTTTACAGCACAAGAACTCATAGATTCAAATTACAACTTTGATGTCTGTGGCTATCCTCACGAAGAAGAAGAAATCTTAAGCGTAGCAGAAACAATTCAGAATTACGAAGAAAAGCGTACAAAGCTTAATGCTGACATAGACAATCTTCTTACACAGATTACAGAGCTTCATCAGAAAGCGCAGAAAGGGGAGTTGTAATGCCAGAACGAACCTTGCAGAAAATTTTGGATGAATATTACTCACTCGGAATAAAAGAGCAGATAGACTGGGAAAAGTTTTATCTGTATTCAATCATTACTCATTCCACTGCAATCGAGGGGTCAACCGTAACAGAAGTTGAAGCCCAGCTTTTGTTTGATGAAGGAATTACTTCCAGCAAGCGGACAATGGTAGAGCAGATGATGAATCTGGATTTGAAGAACGCTTACGAATACGGAATAAAATGGATTAAGCAGCACCCTCAGATAACAGTTGTCTCTCTTATAACTCTTTCGTCAAAAGTGATGGCACGAACTGGAAGCGAATATCACACGATTACAGGAGATTTTTCTGCAGCAAAAGGGGAACTCAGAAAAGTAAATGTAACTGCAGGATTTGGCGGAACCTCTTATATGGCGTATCAGAAAGTTCCTGCAAAGCTTGAATCATTTTGCCAGAAGTTGAATGAGCGCCGCCAAAATATAAATCCAAAAGACATTGTTTCTGTTTACAATCTAAGTTTCTGGGCGCATTACGAACTGGTTACAATTCATCCATGGGCAGACGGCAATGGAAGAATGAGCCGCCTTTTGATGAATCTTTTGCAGTGGGAATTTAATCTTATTCCGTCAAAGGTTCTAAAAGAAGACAAAGCGGAATATATTCAGGCTCTTATAGACACAAGAGAAAAAGATGATGACGAACTTTTTACAGCTTTTATGTTGAACTTACATGCAAAACATCTGCAAAGAGAAATTGAACAGTTCAATGCTTCCATGGGCGGCAGTAGTGAGAAAATGGTCGATAAACCACTTTTAATGCAGAAAATGGTCGATAAGTGGTCTGTAAAGCCAACTTTAGCCGAGAAACTGGTCGATATTCTGCATTTTATGAGCGATAAATCCCAAATCACTACAGAGGAACTTGTGCGGCATTTTAATTTTGCGCCCACAACAGCCAAGCGTTACCTGCGCCAGCTTACCGACTTTGGCTATCTGGAAGCGATGGGCGGAAATAAGAACAGAAGCTATAAAGTGAATGAAATAAATAAAGCCTCCGAAAGATTCGAAGGCTTGAGTGACGCGGCTGAGAAATCAGCGGACAGGGCAACTAAGACGCCTCACGTCGATAGTTCAAGTATAGCAGATGAAGCCAGCAAGTCAAGCGATGATAGTCCATGACGGCAAAAGAGTTAAAACAAAACAAGGCATCCGAAGATGCCCTTTCGTTGCCCCAGGCTGATAAAAACCAGAACTCGGACTTTAAAAAAACACGTCCGCGGTCCCTACGCTATCTTTCGATAGACCACCTGCTCAAGGCAGGGAGAAGGAATCCCGCGGCCCACATTGATAATATAAGGCAAAAATGATTAAATGTCAAGAAAACGAGGTTAAGATGAAACAAGAATTTCATTTGAATATAGAAAAAGCTCTAACGGCAAGCCGTCTTAGTGCATATAAAAACAATGATGAGAATTATGAAGAAACATTAGCTAGGTATTTATACAATATAGAATTATGTCGGGCACTTTATAGCTCTTTGCATTTTTTTGAAATATGTCTCCGAAACAAAATAGATGAGATTCTATCTCAATTTTGCAATAGAAACGATTGGTATACAATAATTCCTCTGTCAGATTCGGCCATTAATAAGCTTGAAGAAGTAAAGAAGAGAATTTCAGATGGCGGAAAAGCAATAACGCATGAACGGATAGTGTCAGAGCTTTCATTGGGTTTTTGGACTGCTTTTTTTTCAAAAAGATATTCTTCTTGTGCTTTTCAAAGTAAAATTATAAAATATGGTTTCAAAAATTGCCCTAAAGCACAAAAAAATTCTGCTAATATACAAAATATAATGGAACAAATACGCAATCTGCGTAACAGAGTATATCATTATGAAAGAATTTGTCACTGGAATGATTTACAGTCCAAACACGATTTAATACTTGAATGTATTAAATGGATGCAGCCATCTGTTTTTGAACTTGTTACTAAGGTAGATACTTTTGAACATATATACAATCATGGTGAAATGCAATTTTTGCCAATCATAAAAGATAATTGGAATTAATATTATGACTGCCAAAGATTTGAAAAACGCGCTTTTACAGGAAGCCGTGCAGGGTAAATTAGTTCCTCAGATTGCAAGCGAAGGCAACGCACGGGACTTGCTGGAAGAAATACGCAAGGAAAGATTGTCACACGGATTTGCAAATTCCTACGGAATTTGCGATGGAAAGGATAAAAAAACTAAAAAAAGTGATTTACGTAGTAAATCACAAATCAGTGTGACAAAAAAAGAATTGCCAGAAATTACGGAAGAAGAGATTCCGTTTGAGATTCCAGAAAGCTGGTGCTGGTGTAGGTTGGGGGAGATTTGCGTATCATTTTCCACTGGCCCATTTGGAACTATGCTTCATAAAGCAGATTATGTCGAGAAAGGAGGAGTTCCTCTAGTTAATCCTGCGAATATAAAAAATGGATACATTGATCCTTCTAATATTAAACTTGTTTCGAGAGAAAAATATTCAGCATTGCAGGCTTATGTACTTGCAGAGGATGATGTCATCATTGCACGAAGAGGCGATTTAAGGAAATGCGCCGTCGTGTCAGCAAAAGAGAAAGGCTGGCTTGCTGGTACAGGGGCGTTTTTCCTTCATACAACGGGGATTGATACTTCATTCTTTAAGTTATTTTATACTTCATCGTTTGCACAAAATTTTTTACTGTCTGATAGCATCGGTACTACGATGGATAATCTTAATCAGTCTTTACTTTCTCGCCTTCCATTTCCTCTCCCGCCACTTGCCGAACAAAAACGCATTGTCGCCGCAATCGAAAAGTTCATGCCGCTCATAGAAGAATACGGCAAAAGAGAAACAGAACTCAAAGCCTTTAATAAACAAATCGGCACACTCACAAAAAAAGCAATCCTGCAGGAAGCCGTTCAAGGAAAACTTGTACCACAAATTCCCGCCGAAGGAAACGCAAAAGATTTACTGGAAGAAATAAAGAAAGAAAAAGCAAAACTTATAAAAGAAGAAAAAATCAAAAAAGAAAAGACTTTACCAGAAATTTCAGACGATGAAATTCCTTTTGATATTCCAGAGAATTGGTGTTGGTGTAGATTGGGAGAAATTTGTAATGAGATTAAACGAGGAAAATCACCAAAATATGCTGATAAAAGTAATTTCTTAGCATTTGCTCAAAAATGTAATGTAAAAACTGGTGGTATTGATTTAGGTCTTGCATTATATCTTGATGAAAATAGCATTACTAGATATTCCGAAACTGACAATCTCGTACAGGGTGATATAGTCATCAATTCAACTGGTGGCGGAACTATGGGAAGAGTTGGATTGTACGAAACACAAGTTCCTGCAGGAATAAAAGGCGTTTATCCAGATAGCCATGTTACTGTTATTCGCTCCATTGGCAACATCAATCAGCATTATCTTTATTACGTTCTGAAATTAAACCAACCAGTACTGGAAAAATGTGGAACCGGCTCAACAAATCAGACTGAACTAAAGCCAGCAGTTCTTGCTGATTTTGTTATACCTCTTCCGCCGCTAGCCGAGCAAAAACGCATTGTCGCCGCAATCGAAAAACTTTTACCGCTTTGCGAAAAACTTGGAAAATAATAAAAAAAGTTAAAAGTTTCCCTAAAAAGTTAAGATTTTAATGTATTAGTCATGTACAATTCAGACATATATTGAAGGAGGATGTTATGAATCTTACAGCAAATAACATCATAAAACTTTTTATTGATGCAATTGGGCAGGATGCTTTTATGGATTTCTATGCTTACAATTGGGAAGCACGAAAAAAGGAAATTCAGAAATTACTTAAAATCGACTATAATTTTGATATTATCCATGATTCAAATTTTCAAAGAGTTTTGGATATCTTAACAGGCTTTGCAGACTGGGCTAAAGAACATGATTTTATAAATGTTTGGGATAAAGGGGCCATATTCGATTTAATGATTCCTTATATGCAGGCAATTCAATTTACTCCGCAAAATATGATTCCCGACCGAGAGTTTGTTGAATATACAATTATGTATTCGATTTGTAATGCTTACAAGCGTTCGGTTCAGGAAGCTTTAAAGTCCCCAGATTTTACTAAAACTCGTTCTGCAGCAATTACTTTAGCTATATATCAGTTTAATTTCTACCTTCCATCTTATGAATACACAAAAATTGTAGAACCCTTAGAAGGTGTTTTTAACCTGTTTCTTGCGCTTGCAAAGGATAAAAAGGAGTTATTTAAATATTGGAATGATAAGAAATTTGAAATTGATGAAAAAGATTCTACAGATTTAAAACGCTTGATTAACCGATGGACTAAAAGCAAAAACAGACCAAGCTGGAAAGTAATCAAATTATTTATGAACGAAGATTTACTTCCAGAGGATAACTTAATAATTCAGCCCTTTCCAGACATTTCTGGCAAAACCCTTTATCTAACTTTTAGAAGAAAAGTATTTCCGGCATATTTTATAACTAATCTCTTTGATTCATTAGATGAACACGGCTTTTTAGATGCAACTTCAAAAGAAATGATTCAAAATGGTATCAGATTATTTTACAGACACTTTTTAATAACGAAGGAACAAACTCTTTCACAGGAAGAATTAAACAATCCGATGTTTTGTATGTTGTACAGATTTCTTCTAAAAGATGATATGGGATATGATTTTAATACAGATACGGCACAATATTTTAAACGATATTTGTTTTAATTATTTGAGTTGATCGGACTAGAATAAAATAAATAAAGCCTCCGAAAGATTCGAAGGCTTGAGTGACGCGGCTGAAAAAAACAGCGGACAGGGCAACTAAGACACCTCACGTCGATAATTTCAGTATAACAGATAGAGTAAAAAAGTCAAGCGAGTAATTAACGCCCCCTTCATAATCCGGATTTTAAACGTAGCGAAGTCGATACGTTTAACTATAATTTTACGGGAAAAAGTGCTATAATAAGCAAAGCAAGCCTTTTTTTTGTGAAAAACTAGGAGAAAACTAACATGCCCACAGAAAACAAAAGTGAAATAATAATTTTCAAAACCTCAGACAATACAGTTTCTGTTGATGTCCGCTTCGAGGGAGAGACAGTCTGGCTAACACAGGCCCAGCTGGTAGACTTGTATGGTTCGAGCAAGGCAAATGTTAGCGAGCACATAAAGCATATTTTCGAAGAAGAAGAGCTCTCAAAAGAGGCAACTGTTCGGAAATTCCGAACAGTTCAAACAGAAGGAAGTCGTAAGGTAGAGCGTGAAGTTGAGTACTACAACCTCGATATGATAATTTCCCTGGGCTACCGCATAAAATCCAAGATTGCAACTCAATTCCGTCAGTGGGCGACTAAGCGGCTTAACGAATATATCCGAAAAGGCTTTACAATGGACGATGAGCGGCTCAAGCAGGCTGGCGGAGGAGATTATTGGAAAGAGCTTTTAGCCCGCATCCGAGATATCCGTTCTTCTGAAAAAGTGATGTACCGCCAGGTTCTGGACTTGTATGCAACGAGCGTGGACTATAATCCAAAATCGTCTGAATCCATTGCTTTCTTTAAGATGGTTCAGAACAAGCTTCATTATGCGGTAAACCGCCAGACCGCTGCGGAAATCATCTATGACCGCGCAGACAGTGAAAAGGAGTTTATGGGGCTTACTTCATTCAAAGGTGCCGATATAACTTTGGAAGATGTCCGCATTGCAAAGAATTATCTTTCGGAAAAAGAGTTGAAAAAACTGAATGCCCTTGTTTCTGCTTTTTTCGATATTGCAGAATATCAGGCTGAAAATCACAACGAAATGCACATGAGCGATTATGTGGAACAACTTGACCGCACGATTCAATCTGTTGGTGAGGAAGTTCTGGAAGGGGCCGGAAAAGTCAGTCACAAGCGTGCAATGGAAAAAGCAGAGGGTGAGTACAGGAAGTATCAGGTAAAGACACTTTCTTCTGTAGAAAAGGCGTATATTGAAACGCTGAAAGAATTAAAGCAGATTGAAAGTAAAGGCCAAGGCAAAAAATAGTTGTCTAAAAAATCGCTTGTATGGCAAACTCAAAAAAACGCCCCCGCGTGAACAGGGACGCTAGGATATCTCTTTTATTTTCCCAATTTAGAAAGCCAGTTCTGAACAGCTTTTTTAGCAGCGCTTCTGTTTGTCTGGGCTACCTTTCCCTGAACGGCAAGGCCTTTTTCTACAGTGGCTCCTTTGCAGGTTGAACGGATGCGGCTTTCTGTTCCGGCCAGTCCGCTTCCTTCGTGGGTGCAGAACGGGATGATTGTTTTTCCCTTCCAATCGTGGGCTTCGAGGAATGTGTAAACTGGCATTGGCATGTCTCCCCACCAGTTTGGATAGCCGATGTAGATTGTGTTATAGGCGTTGATGTCGATATCAGTTTTGAGGGCAGGGCGGGCCTTTTTGTTCTGCTCGTCTTTTGCAATCTGAGTCAGGCGGCTGTAGCTGTCGGTTGGATAAGGCTTTTGAGTTTCAAGTTCAAAAAGCTCTGAGCCTGTTTCTTCTGCAATGAACTTTGCGATGATTGAAGTATTTCCTTCTTTAATGATTCCAACATTGTACTGATCGCCAGCGAGCGAAAAATAAACTACCAGTGATTGTTTAGCTTCCATTTTAGTCTCCTGTGATTTTGAAGTTTTGTTTTGTGCGGAAAGCGAAGCTGCAAGGCATGTCGCTGCCACCAAGCCAATAAGTGTTTTTTTCAAATTCATTTTTTCCTCCTGTAGATTGCGTTAGGGATTGTAGGGGCGAGCCGTCAGGCTCGTTGCGTAGCAATGGAGCGCGGTTAGCGCGGAACCCCGTAAAGCCCGACCGCCACTTGTGGCGGGAACGCCCTATTAATTCATCTATTCCTTCTGTTCTGAAGGATCGAGCATTTTAATAACTTTTGCAGGCACTCCACCGACTACCGCAAAATCCGGAACATCTTTTGTGACTACAGCTCCTGCCGCAACCACTGCATATTCGCCGATTGTAACGCCGGGACAAACGGTAACGTTCATGCCAAGCCAGGCATTCTTTTTGATTGTGACTTTACCGTAGGTGTATTTTGTGTGGCGCTCATTAAAGTCGTGATTGATTGTAGCAATGCGAAGGCCGGGAGCAATGCAAACGCCGTCGCCAAACTCTATTCCACCGGATGCCGACAAAATTGCCGAATGATTGATGAAGACATTTTTCCCGAACTTTACGCGGTTTCCAAAGTCGCAGATAAAAGGGGTGAGAATGCGAACATCATCCAGCTTGCGGCCAAAAAGTTCTTCCAGGTCAGAAACATAACTTTGGTCATCGGGCATCTTTGCATTTGCAATTGCGCAGAGTTTCCTGGCACGCATCATTTCGTCAACGGCTTCCTTGAAATAAGGCTCACGAACATCCGTTGGCCCGCCTTTTTCCATAAGTTCATAAACATAGCCTGGGGTGTAGTCCATTTTGTCCTCCTTCAATGTACATTTTAATTATATGCGATATGTGGCTTTTTTCTATGGGCAAGTTATGGTATAATGTTGTTTAAACGACAGATGTTGCAAATGTGACTATTATGTTTTAAGAATGCGCAAGGGATAGGAGCCACGCCGAAGGCGGCCACCGCAACGAAGCCGCAGGCGGAGTGAGGAGGCTGGAGCGACAGCGGAATGGCGGATAGCCCGACCCGAACGAAGTGAGGGGTGCGCCCAAAGAAGGAGAATTATGGCTGAACCAAAACTCGACCCCCGCATTGTCCGCACGAAAGAAGCAATTCAAAGTGTTTTCAAAAAAATGGTCTGCGAGATGCCTTATGAAAAAATTACGGTAAAAGCAATTACCGAGGCGGCAAGAATCAACCGTAATACTTTTTATCTTCATTACACTTGTGTGGATGATGTGCTTGCAGAAATTCAGGCAAAGCATTCCAGCGAATACTCCGCCATTGTTTCGGGCTTTGACCAGCTTAAGGATACGGACAAACTGGTGAGGTCCTTTTTTGAATACATGGAAGCTCAGGATGAATTTTTTAAGCGTGTGACTTGCGATAGCCGTTTTGACCATATCCGCGAAAGAATGCAGAACCGTGTTACAAAACAGGCGGCAGAATCCCGTCCTCTGAAAGGAATAGAGCAGAGCGTGCGCAACATTCTTTTGACTTTTAATAACTGCATTGTCCTGCTTTACCGCCAGTGGGTTGCCGACGGTAGAAAGATTCCTATGGAAGAAATGATTGAGCTTGCAACGACGCTGTTGGGAAAAGGGATGAGGGGATTCAATAAATAAGGAAACAGCATTATGAGTTTTACAAATTTTTCAGGTGTTTTTGGTGTATACGAAGGAACCAAGCTTTTTGAAAGCGGTGCTTATGGTTTTGCAAACAAGAACTTCCGCATACAGAACAGCACAAGCTTTTGCTATGGCACGGCTTCTGGCACAAAAGGCTTTACGGCTGTTTCAATTCTGACTCTTGCTGCAGAAAGTAAGATCAATCTAGATGAAAGCGTGAAAAAAATTCTAACTGCAAAAGCCGGGAAATACGGTTCGCTCGATTGGCTTTCTGAAAAAGTGACGGTGCGCAGCCTTTTGAACCATACTTCAGGTGTGCCGGATTATTTTGATGAAGATTTTGTAGATGATTTTGAAGAAGCCCTGTGTGGAAATGCAAACTATCACTACGAAAAGGCGGAGGACTTTTTTCCTCTGATTGAAAAGATGTGGAAAAAACAACAGGCTCCTTATTCTTCTGCCGGGGATTTCAAGTATTCCAATGGCGGCTTTGTGCTTCTTGCTGCTGTTGTGGAGGCTGTCTCTGGCATGGAGTTTCCGTCATTTGTAAGGCAGCATGTTTTTACAAAGCTTGGCATGAAAAGCACGGGCTTTTTTAGGCTTGATGAAACACCCCCTGACGGAATTGTATGTGCAAGCGGCTATCAGCAAAACGGCCGCAGCAACATTTACGGAATTCCTGTAACTGGCGGCGGAGACGGTGGCGCGTTTACTACAATCGCAGACATGGCACAATTCTGGCATAAGCTCGATCCTGAGCTGAATCCGGAAAGCACTCTTTCGCCCCTTGTTGAAGAAGCCTGGTCTCCCTGTATCGAAGGAGATGACGGATTTTATGGGCTTGGATTTTGGCTGCGCAAAGATAATCCGCACATCGTTTTTCTTGAGGGTTTTGATCCAGGCGTTCAGTTTTTTAGCTTTTACAATCGCGATACAAAGCGCTCGCTTACAATCTGCCTTAACGATGAACAGAAAAAGTGCAGCGAAGTCTTTGAAAAGTATTTTGGGCTTGTTCAGTGAAAGCTTTTGAGCCTTTTGGAAGAAATGATTGAACTTGCAACGCTCCTGACAAAATGTACTCAGGGCTTGTAGTAATCCTTGCTTTTGACTTAAGCCTTTGCATAAAAACTTCTGTGTCTTCATCAGGTAAAATTCATAGTTTGCACTAAGTGAGCATTGTGATAAAAGCCATTCCCTTGTCGTGCCCACATCAATTACGACTCATTCACCAGCTTACCGGTCATGTGTTCAATTTCAAGCTCAAGGCACTGAACGCGTGGCAGAGCATTCTTTAGTTCTTTTTCAAGATATTCCTGGTCATCTGTAAATTTCTGAACCAGCTTTGTGCAGATTTGACGTGTAAGATCCGGGTCTGTTACAAGGCGGATTTTTCCGAATACGATTACACTGTTGATATTAAGCGCCCAGTCGTCTTCTTTTCGGTAGCCTGAATCATAAACGCAAAAGCTTGCCTTGTCGCAGTTTTTGATGGCATCGATTTTGTGGCCTTCTTTCGCGCCGTGAAAATAAATCTTATTGTCTTCTTCGCTGTAAAGATGAGAAAGGGGAAGTCCGTAAGGATATCCGTCATCACCCAGGAGCGAAAGAACTCCGCGTTTTTCATTTTTCAAAATTTCTTTGCATTCAGCATTCGATATCTGCTGCTTGAATCTTCTCATTGGTCTGAACATAGAGAATATTATATCGGAAATTAAAATAATTGTCACTTCCAGAATTTACATATAATTTACACAAAACAACTATATTTTTTAATTTTTTACAGTTATAGTAAAAGCATGATAACTGTAATAAGCCAGATTTTAGGATTTATTGGTTCTCTCTGCCTGCTGCTTTTTGGAATGGAGATGCTTTCAAACGGTATTCAAAAAGGAGCGGGAAGCAGCCTGCAATCCCTGCTTCATAAGATTTCTGGGAACAGATTTACGGCTGTGCTTACAGGACTTGCGGTTACGGCAATAATTCAGTCTTCCGGCGCAACTACTGTAATGGTGGTTAGTTTTGTAAATGCCGAGATTATAAGTCTGACACAGGCCATTGGAATTATCTTTGGTGCAAATATCGGAACTACAGTTACGGCCTGGATTGTCTCTCTTTTTGGATTTTCCTTTAGTATGGAAGCAACGGCCATTCCTTTGTTTGGCTTTGGCTTTATCCTTAAATATTTTAAGAAGTTTAAGATTCATAATTTTGCTGATTGTTTCATGGGCTTTGCGCTTTTGTTCATGGCGCTGGGCCTTCTTAAAACTTCCATGAATTTAAAACCTGAATCCGTCAGCTTTTTACAGAAATTTCAGGATCTGAATTTTGCAGGTCTTCTGCTTGGAGTTTTAATCGGCACTGTTTTTACTGCCCTGATTCATTCTTCATCTGCTACAACAGCGATTGTACTTACAATGTCTGCAAACGGTTCTCTGCCTTGGGAGCTTGGGGCTGCAATGGTGTTAGGAAGCAATATCGGTTCAACTGTAGATGCAGTTATGTCATCTTTTGGCGCAAGCGTGAATGCAAAACGAACTGCTGCTGTCCATGTGGCTTTTAATGTTACAGGTACGCTTTTAGCCTTGATTTTCTTCCAGCCATTTTTAAATCTGATTGATTTTATTGTTCCCGGTCAGCCTGCCCAAAACATCACAACTCATATTGCCATGCTTCATACTGTCTTTAATATTTCTGCCACAATCCTTTTCCTGCCTTTTGTAAAGCAGATTGCTTCCATTACAGAAAAAGTGATTCATGAAAGCCAGAAAGAAAAAGATGCTCATTATAAAATCCCAATCATCCTGCCAAAAAATCATGTCAGTACAGACCTGTATGTTTTTCAGGTTCAGAAAGAAATTACAAAAATGGCCGGCCACGTAATGGAGATGATGGATTGTCTGAATCAGGGGCTTAATCAGAAAAATGATATGGATGGATTAATTGAAGAAGTTAATGCTCAGGAAGAATATGTTGATGAAATGAATCATGAAATTTCCTGGTTCCTTCAAAAATGTTCCCGCCTTCCAACTGCAAATCACAACGACCGGAACAATTATGCCAACATGATTTCTGTAATTCAGAATCTTGAAGATTTGAGTGATGAATGCTGTTCAATGATGCATTCACTGTGCAAGTTCAAAAAAGAATCCGAGGTGTCTGCTCTTGAAAATCAGAGTAAGGAGCTGATTGATTATTTTAATCAGGTATATATCTTTTATGAACAGACTTGTACTTACATCGCCCTTGGTCTTTCTGAGATTGATAAGGTTCTTCTGTCTGATGTGGAAGATAAAATCGACAGGACTAAGCGTGAACTTAAAAAAGCCAGTCGAAAGCGAATTGAAAACGGCAGCAATGTAAAAGCTGAACTTAATTTCATGGATTTAGTCCGCAAAATTGAAAAAGCCGGTGACTGCATTTTTGGCGTAATTCAGGCAATCCAGCCAAACCCGGGTGACTCAGTCCTTGCTGATGGTTCTGAAAAAAATCTGATAAGCGCGCAGAATGTAATTATCAATACAAAAAGCAGAAAGGCTTTTGTTTCAGGTAAAGAGGTTCAGCTTGCAGTAAAAGAATATGAACTCCTTGCCCTTCTTATGGAAAACAAAGGGCAGGTTGTTAGCCGAGAGCAGCTTCTGGAATCTGTATGGAACTATGACAAAGAAATAGAAAGCCGCACTCTGGATGTTCATATCGGGCTTTTGCGTCAGAAATTAAATAACCAGAAACTGATTGAAACTGTGCGTGGAGTGGGCTACAGAATTTCTTAGAAGGCATTTATATTTACTTTCTGTTTATAAAATATAATCCCACAAGGCAGATTGCAACTCCAAGGACTTTGCTCCATGTGATTGATTCATGATAGCCGATAAGTCCCACAAAAATCAGAATGACTGCCAGCGCCGCGTTTGAAACTGTTGCCAGTGTACTGACTTTCCAGCCTGCCTTATAAGCAAAAATAAAGCCTACTTCAAGACCTGTAATTACAATTCCAAGAACGATTGTGGCCCAGTTTGTGTGCGAAAATTCTTTGAGGATATTTCCGCCTTTTGAAGTGACAAAGAAAGCGGCTGCCGAAAAAAGCGTCGCCACAGCATAAGTGATTGTCATGCTGGCATAAGTGTTCATCTGCACGGGGATTCCATTTGCGCAAATCTGATAAAGTGTGTTTGCAAAAACAATGATTAAAAGCGGCCAGATGTAATTGAACATATGTTGATTATAGCGGGAATGGGGGATTCACTCAACTCGAATCCAGATTCCTCCTTTGGTCTTTTTCATATCAAGCCTTTTCAAAATCCATGATATTCAGATTGTCTTTGATGCGCTCAACGTTCTTGCTTCCGGGAATTACAACAAATCCCATCTGGATGTGCCAGCGTAAAATCACCTGGGAGGAAGTTCTGCCCTCGTTATAACAGATCTCTCATTGGCAAATTGATTGATATTTTTATCCTTGTAAAACTTCCTTCAGTTGCCTCATCATTTCAACCCTGCACACGGCATAAAACTTAACATTCACTTCCTCGTCTTCAATTGGAACGGCTACACGGCTTGTTTTTTTTAAGGCAGGAAGATGGTCTGCCTGTTCAGTGTAATCCGTTGCGAATGCTGGAAGTGTTGAATGCGCAATTATATCCCTCAGGTCTGTAATGTCATTCTGCTCAATAAACTTTGCATCGGGAATTGCATGCTTAACCGCATTGGACCAGAATCCAAGTTCTGAAAGCATTATGAAGGTTTCGCCTGCAAGTTCTTTGAGTTTTACAGATTTACGATTGGCCAGGCTGTGACTTTTTGGAAGCAATACTTTGAGATGTTCTTCAAAAATCTCTGTTGCAAAAAAGCGTTCGTCCGAGCGGTTAATTGTTGTGATTATAATTTGAGCCTTGTCTTTTTCCAGCAGTGAAAAAAGCTCATCATTTTCGTTTTTCATCTGGCCGGTTATTTTAGTCTTTGGAAAAGCCTTGTTAAACTTTTGAGTCAAAACATAAAGCGGCATTGGCGCAATTGAAGCAA
>Ga0310691_10001485_pt1 | contig 35647 bp, 61 predicted proteins | sample 176DNAGHGlowgp2_FD_203887 | JGI IMG/M metagenome (GOLD analysis project Ga0310691, IMG submission 203887) | Sheep rumen microbial communities from Palmerston North, Manawatu-Wanganui, New Zealand - 1766 DNA GHGlow gp2 (v2) (version 2) | ecosystem: Host-associated > Mammals > Digestive system >... | reverse complement strand
AGCCCCGAGGGTTTACCTCGGAGCTTTGAACCTGTTCATCCTGCGGAGAGAACAGGATTCGAACCTGCGAACCGGTTTTGCCGGTTACACGCTTTCCAGACCTGCGACAAAAAGTTGCAAGTTACTGATTTTGAACACGTTGAAAAATCGCTGTTTCCGACTTGCGGTGTATTTGCGGTTTTTTCGGTTCCAAAGTTGCTGTTTGCCCTATTCTCTGCCATATATGTTCTACTATGCTATATAAAGTTAAAAATATGTAATAATTAGATTATCTTAGTCTAATCTAAAAATATTTTCGTACCTTTGCATTGTGCAATCACTAATAACAGTGCAAATGTACGGAATTTCCGTTGTTGTACCAAATTGAGAGCACAAAGTAGTCTATATATTAACGTTTTTAACACTAAGAGCAATGAAAAAGTCAATGAAAGAGTTGTGGCTTCTCTGGAAAAAGTCAGTCGCTTGGGATGAGAAAACCTTGAAGCAGAAGTTGATTAGTGCATGGTTCAGCCTGTCGTTCCCACTTGTGGCCATCGTAGGCGGATCTTGGTTAACAGTCATTGCCATCGTGAACCTTGTTGCCGCAGCGTATTTCACTGTCAAGTATGTACCTGTTAGCGAGTAAGGAGGACAGGCTATGAAAAATGAAAATGTGACTTCAACAATATTAAGGCCTAATCTGCATTTGGAGAAGGTTATGAAGAATACCGTATTAGCCAAGAGCGTCATTCTCATTGATGTCATGCTGAATGGTTCTTTCGTCTGCCAGATGATGATGCCATACTGCCCGCTGTTTTCTCTGAACTTCAAAGAGGTGAAGAAATTCGTTACAGACAAGAAACCGAGTCTCAGAGGTAAGAAGTTCAACATCGAGTTTTCAAGTGCTGCACCGCTTCTGAGGTCTGACACTAATATAGGATGGTGAGTTATGACTATCACTATTTTCGCTTTGTTCGTAGCATACACCCTGTGTTGTATTGCTGATGGTCCAGACGTAAAGCCCATTATCAAAAGACGTCTGAGTAAGTATCTTGAGGTGCAGGCAAATCGCCTGCATCCCATCCAGTACGTCCATCCTGTTATAAGGCAGCCCCGTGACTGCCGTCTGGAAGATGTCGTTAAATTCGGAGAGGATGAGGTTTTGAGTACAATGAGACGCAAGCACTGCTCAACAGAAATGGCTGTAAGGCTAATTACTGAGGATAGCAAAAGTTATCTGGCAAAATCCATTGCAAAGGCTCTGCTCGATGGTGGCTTCGTCGAGTTCAAGACTGACAGGGATTTTACAGGTGCATTTTATGTTAGGGCTATTTACTACGCTGCAAAATATTGAGACTATGAGAAAGTTATATCAGTTCTTGTTTAAGACGTTTGTCTCTCAGATATTCATCTGGAAGTTCTACACCATCAAGGAGTTCTTTCAGAATGGTGGATATATCTTCACTCTCATGCCCGGCTGTCAAGATGGCACGAATCTTGGGAACTATTGCAAGTACCTGTCCTATGAGGCTTTCGTAAAAGACTGGCCACATAACCACTGGCTTTGTGGTGAGCATTCAGAATATGTTATCTTTGGAGTAAAGGCAAAGTACGATAATGTTCCAGAGCATGGATTTGTCTGCAGGGTTCCAAAGAATGTTCCGAACTATCCGAATGTCGCACTGGCAATAATAGTTAGCGGAATCGTCATCGTTGCCTGTTCTTTGTTCTGTCTGTCCGCTATAGTAGGATTCACCTTCATAGGTGCTGTAGTAACTTGCATTGGTGCCCTGCTGTATCGCCAGAGTATTCGTTCACTAAAAGAAAAGTAGTAAGTATGCCAGACCTGTTTGATAAAGACCCTGCATTTGTCTACAGAGACAAGAAGGGCCGCTTCGCCACTCCAGAGAAAGCGATGACAGACAAGGCCATCGAGGAAAACAAGATGCTTCGTCTGCAGGTCGAGAAGTTCAGACGTGCCTACCTTGCAGCCGCCAGTATGTCATCGAAATACCATCGTGAGTTGGTTGAACTCAAAGATAGGGTCAAGAATCTACTGAAGGAAGGAGGTGCAGTATGATTACCTGTGACGAGCCAGTAGTGAACGCATCCAGTCGCTACAGTATCGGCCAGACCTGCTCCATCCTCAATATCACCAGAAAGACTTTGGCCAAGTACACCAAGGCAGGTCTTATCAAATGTGGCTATCGGCCACAGACATACCGCAAGTTCTATACAGGGCTTGACATCATGAAGTTCTGGAGGGCTGCGGTGTAGTTTTCTTTAAAGCCATTTACGATGCCCATTGCCTGTGAAGGTAGTGGGCATTTTTCTTGCCGTCCAACAAACGTCCAACCCTCAACCCCTTTAAATAAAGGCTTTCCGAAGGACTGCGATGATAAAAGCGTCCAGCAAACGTCCAGCAAACGTCCACAACTAAAGAATATATATATGGTATAGTTATTCCTTTCAGTCATAACTCTACCAAACAAACAAATATACGTGCGTGTGCGCGATTTACTTGAAGCGATAGTACCTGTAACTCTTACCAGACAGTCCGAATCCAACCTCATCAAGTTGCATGTAGTCGTTGCCGAAGGAAATGTAATACACCAATGTTCGAGTTTTCAGATATACATCGTCAACGGAGTACTGGCTTGTTCCGTTGATAGCCGATTTCTCATAGGCATACCTATATGAGCCATCTGTAAAGAACTGCAGGGTGTCGTGGTTCTCGACCTCCTTGTAATCTGTTGTTTGGATTGGTGCTGAATACCTGTTTACCCACTTTCCGATAACAGCCTGTCTGTTGTAGGCAGCTTTCTGTTCTGCCGGATTTGGTGCATCGTCACCGTCACCGCCTCCACAGGATGCAAGGCAAACAGCGGCCACCATGATTGTAAAAAGTCTCTTCATATACATCTATACATTAAAGAATAAAAAACGTCTCATACGGAATCTATGACGGAATCACGGAACATCTGGCCGTTGCCACACAACAGCCATTCAGCAGACACACCGTAGTCATGTACCAAGAAGGAAAGCCACTCTGGTTTAAGGAAGCGTTTCTCTGGCTCGCTGCGGAGTGTGCTAAAATTCCAGTAGTTGATGCCGTACCTGTCAGTGAAGGTTTTCATGCCTCGGATTCTTCGCTGCATCTGCAAAGTATCAAGTGCAAGGAAGAAGCGTTTTGTTATTGCCACGCCTTCTGGAGAAATCTTGATAATCATAGCGTATGGTATTTTCCGTTCACATAGAAGATGTGTGCTTGTCGGCAGTCTTTTCAAAAACGCCATTATCCATCATGATAGACAGCAGGCGTTCAAGGTTGCTTGCATCCCTATCATGAATCTCGATGAGTTTGTCTATCCTGTCGAGAAGCTGCGGAACCAGATCTTGTCCGTTGACAGCCGAAACAGGAACTTCTTTCAGCATTTCACCTTGGCCTGTCATGAGCCAGTCGGTGTTCAACTGAGGAAACCTCGCACTGATAGCGTTCAAGGATGATTTGCGCATCCTGGAGTTAGTCTTGTCAACGAATCCGTTTGCCAGACCCGCCTCACGCTCGAATACTGACTTGTCAAGGCCGATGTGGCCGAGAAAATCCATCAACCTACCTTTTACTGCGTCCATTGTTAAACAACATTAAATTTTAGTGCAATCTATGATAATCTAAGATTATTTTAGTACCTTTGCACCATCATTATTTATATAACAATGCAAAAGTACAAAAAGTTATTTGAATGGCAAACAAAATTGAAAGAAAACCGCAGAAAATGACCCTAAAGGGCTATTATCAGAATCTTCCAGATGCCACGCATCCGAAGACTGATTTCATCACTCGAATCATGAGTGAGTGCGGAGTATCGTTCACTACAGCCCGAAACTGGGTGATGGGTGTCACAAGGCCGGACAAAGAAGAGAATGTCCGCAAGTTGTCAGAAATGACAGGTATCAAGGCAGATGACTTATGGAAAAGTTAGAGTTCTACATCTACGAGAATGAGTTATGGTGCAAGTATGCTGATGGTCGTAACGAGCAGGTCACCGAAAGCGACACAGAACTGATTGGTGAAATGCTTGGACTGATTAAGGACCACTATCCTACAGCATACAAGGCTCTGGAGAAGGAGTACCAGAAAAGTGCCGCAAACCCTCGCTACTTCCAGTGGCTCATCGTTCGTAGGTTCTGTAAGTGTAACTTCGGCAAACTTGACACAACGAAACTCGATATGGAGGAATCTGACCGTCTCAACTTCGAGAAGGTGGAGTGCCCCCTGCGTGGAGAGTGTAAGTTTGAGGGAGTTATCTGCTTTCCCACTTTCAACACGAAGCTGTCTGAGGCAGAAATGCGTGTCATGCGGCTTGTGTATAATGGTGCCTCGAAAGAGGATATAGCCGAACAGTTGTATCTCTCTCCGAACACCGTCAAGAATCATATCAAATCGGTGTACTGTAAACTCGGCATCCATGAGAAAGCTGAGTTCATCCAGTATGCTAACAGAAATCATTTATTTAGTTAAGTTATATGTTTCACAATTTAAAGCACTAAGAGCAATGGGATTGATTAAGAAAAGTAACGAAATCGCTATTCAGCGTAATGTGAAGATGATGGTTTACGGACAGCCTGGTATGGGTAAGACTACCCTCGCACTGTCAGCTCCGAAACCGCTGTTGCTTGACTTCGACAATGGTGTCAAGCGTGTGAATAACTCTCACCTCGGAGAGGTCGGAATCGTCCAGATTACCAACTGGCAGGAGATAGTAACCCTTCTGACTACGGAGAAAGCAGATCTGGCTCCTTACGAGACCATCGTGGTTGACACCATCGGTAAGATGATGGACTTCATCATCGCCTACCGATGCGGAGGACGTAACCCCAGAGTACAGGATTGGGGTATGATTAACTCTGACTTCAAGTGGTTTGTTAACGCCCTGTCGGAACTCGGCAAGCACCTTATCTTCGTTGCACACCGGGACACACGAAAGGAAGGCGATGATACCGTATTCGTTCCTGCACTCCGAGAGAAGTCGTACAATGCCATCGTGACGGAACTTGACCTTCTGGGCTATCTGGAAATGAAGAATGAGAACGGCATCCAGAAGCGTTCCATCACCTTCGACCCGACCAGTCGCAACGATGGCAAGAACACCTGCCAGTTGGATGGTGTCATGTGGATAAACAATATCCTCGACAAGAACGGACAGCCGACAGCCCCGAACGACTTCATCCAGAAGCGTATCATTGACAAGTACCAGAACATGATACAGGTCAAGGAGAATGCGCAGGCCGAGTACAACAAGGCTCTGGCCGAGATTAAGGAGGCAGTGGAGTTGATTACCGATGCACAGGGAGCGAACCACTTCATCGAGCATATCAATGACTACAAGAATCTTGGAAACTCCGTCATCCTGTATGCAAGAGACCTGTTCTCTGCCAAGATGAAGAATCTGAAGTTGAAGTACAACAAGGAAACCAAGAAGTACGAGGATGCAGCCTAAGATTCAGTTTAAGTTCTACGCCACGCTGTTGGATGCGTATCAGAACTACATCGACAGCGACATCATCTGGGAGCGGTATTGGGGATTCTCTGAGAATCCTCCCCACTCTCCAGAGGAATTTAGAGAGGCGCAGTTCCAGGCGTTGATTGACAGAATCAATCGTGTCCCCTTCGACAGCGAGAGGGCAGACAGAGGAACGGCATTCAATGAAGTCATAGACTGCATGGTAAAGGGCGAGAACTCAGACAAGATTAAGGTACAGAGAGTGAAGAATGATGATGGAAAGATACTCGGTCTAAACGTTACCTATAACGAACGGACGTTCTACTTTCCCATCACTCTTTGCAGGGAGGTGGCCGACTACTACAAGGGAGCACTGGCGCAGCAGTTTGTTGAGGCTGTGTTGCCCACCATCTTCGGAAACGTCCTGCTGTACGGCTACATCGACTATGTGCTTCCCTTCTGCACTCATGACTTGAAAACAACAGGTAGTTACTCTGTTGGAAACTACAAGAACCACTGGCAACACCTTGTGTACCCCTATGCGTTATACCAGAACGGATGCAACGTCCCAGACTTTGAGTACAATGTGGTCGAGTTAGGAAAGACTTCCTACCAGACGTTCACTGAAAGTTACTCATACGTCCCAGAACGTGACGTTCCGAAGCTGACGCAGCACTGTGAGGACTTCATCAGATTCCTGCAGGATAATAAGAGTTTGATAACAGACAAGAAAATATTCGCATTGATATGAAAAAAGAAGAAAAGGATATCGTTCCGGTAGCGGAACTTCGAGCAGAGCAACTTGAACTGAAGGTCAGTGAAAAGACCATCGGTAGCCTCACCACCAACGCCAAAGAGATTCGTGACTTGGTAAAGGCCGCTCTCCCAAAGTATGACATCAGTAACTATTCGTCCGATGACATTGCCAAGGCAAAGGCAGACAAGGCCCTGCTGAACAAGGCTCAGAAAACCCTCAATGACAAGCGTGTCGCCTTTGAGAAGGAGTTTATGGCTCCCTTCGGAGAGTTCAAGGAGGTTGTTGCTGACACCTGCAAACTTATCAAGGATGCAGTAAGCAAGATTGATACTGTCATCAAGGAGGATGAGCAGCGTAGCAGGGATGAGAAGAAAGCCAGTATCGAGGCACTGCCAGAGATACAGGAGTTTGAGGCTCTTGGCCTCTCCATCCAGACCATCTGGAATGAGAAGTGGCTGAACAAGACCACATCGTTGAAGTCCATCAGTACAGAGATAGCAGAAAAGACCAAGGCCGTCAAGACGGATCTTGAAACGCTGAAATCCTTTGCCGAGGACTACGATGTTCTGGTTGTCCGCTATAAGGAGAGTTTGAATCTGAACGACACTGTAGCCTATGCCAACCGACTGAAAGCCCAGAGGGAGGCAACCAAGGCCGCAGAGACATCCAAGGAGGAAGCCACTGCCAACACTCCATCCGGGCAGACAAGCGAGGCTCCTGCAGGACAGCAAGAGGCTCAAACGGAAAGCACTGCACCATCCAACAGCAACGATGACGCAGAGGCAGACGCTATTGATGCTTTCGCAGACGCTATGGGTATAGAGGTCGAGGCTCCCAAACAGGAGCAGAAACCTGTTGTATATCCAAGGACGTATGAGATTAACGCTACAGATGAGCAGTTCAACGATATTGAGGCTTATCTGAGCCAGTTAGGAGTAAACTTCACTATTCAAGATTAAGACTATGCCAAACCAAGTAACAGGATTTATCCTACAGATTGGCCAGACCGTTTCCGTACCCACCCGGAACGGTCAGCCATTCCAGAAACGAGAACTGATTCTGGATGCGTCAAACTATGACCGTTTCACTGGTCGTAAGATTGAGAACTATCCTTCCATGGAGTTCACACAGAACAACTGTTCCAAGTTAGACAACTTCAAGGAAGGCGACCTCGTTACCGTATCTTTCGTGCTCTCTGGAGTAAAGTCAGAGAAAGACGGACAGGTTAACTACTTTACGCACGTCAAAGGCTATGACATCGTGCCATACCAGAGACAGAATGTAAATCAAGGCGCACAAGGAGGCCAAGCCTTTGCACCCTCACAACAGCCCGCCCAAGGACATAAAATGTCTCAGCAAGGCCAAAACACGGCTCAAACGGCTGCATCTGTAGCACCTGCACAACAGCCCTTCCCCCCTGCTGTTGATGAGAACGGAAACCCGATCGACGGAAACGCAGACGATTTACCATTCTAAGGTATGGCACTCTACAACTTGAAGAATCCGTATGACCGCCAGAGTTTCAAGGATAAGTGTGATGCACTTGTCTTGAAGCAGGAGTATGTGGAACTGAAAACGAAGCATACCAAAAGGACGTTGGCGCAGAACAGTTACCTGCACCTCATTCTCGGCTACTTTGCCAGTGAGTTCGGCTATACTCTGGATGAGGTCAAGATTGACTTTTACAAGAGAAAGTGTAATGCGGACATCTACGTTGTTGAGAGAGTGAATAAGAGAGGCCGCACGGTGAAAACCCTTCGCAGTTCATCGGACCTTGACAAACTGGAAATGACACGAAGTATCGAGCGTTTCCGAAACTGGTCCTCTGCTGAGTGCGGCCTTTATATTCCATCTGCCAATGAGGGAGAAGCGTTATTCTATGCTCAACAGCAAGTAGAGCAGTATCAGAATTATATGTAAAACAAGAATTATTATGAACGAAGTAACTATTGAACTGCACAAGTACAATGCAGTAAGAGACAGAGCCAAAGAGGCCGACCGTCTCGAAACAGAGATTGAGGAATTGAAGAAGAAGCATTATGCTGAGATTCACCAACTCAAAGAGGAAGGAAAGATCGCTGTCATGGTTCAAACGCCATTTGGAAGAGTGTTTGGAGGAAAGCCACAAATCTTGGAGATTGTCGGTCTTGACAAGGTTCGTTCCGAGATAGAGCAGCATATCATTGATGATGAGGTTGAAAAGGCTAGCTCCAAACTCACCAAGGAACTGGCTGAAGCCAGGACCAATGTGTCAAAGCTCAAGGCCAATGTGTCAGACCTCGAAGCTAAGATAGAGTATCTTCAGAACCGCAGTCTGTGGAAGAGAATAGTAAATGTTTTTAAACCATCAAAGTAATAAAGTTATGTTAGCAAATCTGTTAGATTATCGCCCCGAAAAGATTGAGTTTGTCTTGACCGAGGCACAGCGTGAAATGTACAAAGACGTTCTGACCATCTGTAACGGTGCAAAGAATGCCGATGAGGCCATCAAGGTTTTCAACGAGAAGTTCAACTGCCTGTTCCCGGAAGGCGAACTGGCCACCAGAAAGTACGATGCCCATGAAATCGGTGAGATTCGTGAAGAGTACTGTCTGAAGCAGGAGAACGAGGCTCCCATGCGCAAGGATGAGTTAGAGACTACTCTGGAGCGCATTAAGGCCATGAAGAAGAAGGCCGAGGATGCCTACAACTCCGTCCTGTTGGAGATTGCCGATCTTGCTGCAAGGGTGAAGAAAGGCACTACCGACTTTTCCCTTCCTGCAACCCAGACCGTCCGTATCGCTCTGAACGGAAACTTCTGCTTCTTCTCATGGGTGGACGGCCAGATGCAGTTGGTCAAGGTAGAGGAAATCCCAGAATGGGACAGAAACTCTCTCTGGAGCCAAGAGGATTGGAACCGCAAGGCCATGAAGGAGGTGTTCGGTATCGAGTTCCCAGAAATCAAGAAGCCTGCCAGTGCAGACGATGTCGATGAGAAGAATGATGACCTTCCGTTCCCTTCAGAGGAAGAGGTGGCAGATGAACAGCAGGCCGCAGAGAAGGATGGCAAAGGTAAGAATGGCAAAGGTAAGAAGAGTAAGTAATCAAGTTCGGTGAGGTGTGGTTTTTCCATGCCTCACCTTTCCCACATCAAGAGCAATGAAATATCAGTTAAGAGAATACCAAAGGGATGCAAGTATAGCGGCTGTCAAGTGCTTCAAGTCCAAGGGCAAAAGGAATGGCTTGCTCGTTCTGCCTACAGGAGCAGGAAAGAGCCTCGTTATAGCAGACATCGCATCGAAACTGGATGGTCCCCTGTTGGTGTTCCAACCGTCAAAGGAGATTCTTGAACAGAACTTTGCCAAGTTGCAGAGTTACGGCTGTTGGGATGCCGGCATCTATTCAGCGTCAGTAGGCCATAAGGACATCAACCGTATCACTTTCGCTACCATCGGAAGCGTCATGAATCACATGGAGGACTTCGCTCACTTCAAGAATGTTATGATAGATGAGTGCCATGGAGTGAACAGCAAGGCAGGCCAGTACAAAGAGTTCCTGGAAGCAGAGGACAGGAAGGTTGTCGGACTGACAGCAACGCCATATCGCCTCTGCAGTTATATGAGCGGAAGCATGTTGAAGTTCATCACCAGAACGAAGCCACGTATTTTCGATGACGTTTTGTACTACTGCCAGATTTCAGACCTGTTGGCCAAGGGCTACCTCGCCAACCTGCATTACTATGACCTAACGACATTGAACCTCGACAGGGTGCGTTCCAACTCCACAGGAGCAGACTTCGATGACAAGTCATTGAAGGAGGAATACATCAGAAGCGGTTTCTATGACAAGCTGACCACTACCACCATCCGAGTATTGAGACCGAAAAGCGGAATACCCAGAAAGGGAGTGCTAACCTTCACCAGATTCATAGAAGAGGCCGATAGTCTTGTTGGAAAACTGAGGGCTGTAGGTATCAATGCCGATATTGTCACAGGAGAGACACCGAAGAAGGAGCGTGAATCTATCTTGGAACAGTTCAAGGCAGGAAGAATCAAGGTAGTTGCAAACGTTGGCACCCTCACTACAGGTTTCGACTATCCAGAACTTGATACGGTCATCCTTGGCCGTCCTACAAAATCGCTCGCTCTTTACTATCAGATGGTAGGCAGAGCCATCCGACCCTGCAAAGGTAAGGACGGATGGATAATAGACCTCGGAGGCTCATACAGGCGATTCGGCAATGTTGCCGACTTGAAGATAGATCTTGAAGCACCATGCTCTTCAAGGTGGTGCGTGACCTCTCACGGAAAACAACTAACGAACGTATTATTCAGATGAAGAAGAAGATATATATCAGCGGCCCTATCAGTGGCTATGACATCGAAGAGCGTAGGGAAGCCTTCGCTACAGCAAAGAAGTTCCTGGAAATAGAAGGATATGAGGTTTGTAACCCATTGGAGAATGGCCTGCCATCAGATGCAGATACCCATCAACACATGAGAGCGGACTTGAAGATGCTCGTACAGTGTGATGAGATTTTACTTCTGAACAAGTGGAACCACAGTGCAGGATGCTTTGTAGAGTTTATGGTGGCTGTTGCCATTGGATGCAAGTTGCGTTTCTGCGACATGTTCACCTCCATCCCAGAAAGAAAGATATTCGCAGACGGTTGCCTGCAGTCATTTACTGCGTTTTTCAAATAACTATGCCATACTATATCAAGCGTTGGCCAAAGAAGGCCAAATCCGAAAGCAAAGAGGCTAAAACGAAGTCAAAAGTCAGCAAGCCTCGCAAGCCAAATCTGGTGAAGAAATTGGATCGTATCTTTGCCCTGTATATCAGACTGCGTGACGTAATGCCTAACGGCTACGTCAGGTGTATCTCCTGTGGAAACATCAAGGCGTTTGAAGATGTTGACTGCGGTCACTACCATTCCAGAACACACATGGGAACCAGATTCGATGAGCAGAACTGTAATGCTGAGTGCCAGTATTGCAACCGATTCTGTGCTGACCATCTGGATAAGTATGCCATCAATCTGGTCAAGAAGATTGGCCAACAGAGATTTGACATGCTGAGAGTGAAGGCCAAGACCCCTAAACACTTCATGGACTTCGAACTGGAGCAGATGATTGAGCACTACACCAGAGAGGTTAAGAAATTGAGTACGCTGAAAGGTATCAAGGTGAATCTGTAAACTTCGTTAAAAATGACGTTAAAAGTATTTGTTATTCAAATATTATTCGTTACCTTTGCAAGCGTAACACCATCCGCTGAGTGGCATCAGTCGGGAAGATATAACAAGGCTCTGTCGAGTAGTATTCCTATGCCACCTCCATCATTGGAGAGGAACACGAAAGACGGGGCTTTTGATTTATACCAGAATATGAAGTAATATGTCTGAGAGTTGGATAAAGATATACCGAAGATTCCTCGATTGGGAGTGGTACGGCAAATCTGAAATGGTTCATCTGTTTCTACATTTGCTTCTGAAAGCCAATGTAGAGGACAAACGATGGCAGGGTATTGTCATCAAGCGTGGCCAACTCATTACAGGGCGTGGCAGTCTTATCGTAGAGACTGGTATATCGGAGAGAACTATCCGCACCTGCCTCCAGAAACTACAGGAAACAGGTGAAATAACAGTAGAAGCGTCCAACCGTTTTAGCCTCATAACTATCTGCAATTATGATAGTTACCAAGAACGAGAAACCGAAAGCGTCCAGCAAACGTCCAACCAACGTCCGACTACCGACCAACCAACGTCCACAACTAAAGAAGGTATAGATTCTTCTGGCGAAGAATCAAACAAAACAAATATAACACGCACGAAGAAAACCAAGGCAGATGTGGCAGCTGACACCAAGAGGCGTATGTCAGACTTCTACAACTCCCTCATCCCATACGTCCAGATGTACGGAAAGCAGATGGTTCGTGAGTTCTACAACTACTGGAGTGAGACAAACAAATCTGGTAGCAGGATGCGTTGGGAAATGGAAAAGACGTGGGTTCTTGAAAAGAGGCTACAGTATTGGAGCAGAAACGAAAAATCATATAGCACTAAGAGCAATGGAATCAGTAACGGAAATAATACAACAGAACAGCGAACAGCTGATACGGCCAGAACAATCTCTGCTTTCCTCTCTGATGATTGAACTGTCTCAGTTAAGAAACGGAGTGATGCAGAAATATGGTAGCAAGGGCGTGGAAGTCCTTGACACCTATCATGCAGATTACCTGTTCAAGAAGCAGTTGGATGATGAGGCCTGTATGTTCGGAGAGTACCCCACCCTCATACAGTTAAAGACGAACTTTGACGACAAGTTTCCTGTTGCGTGGCTCATGGCTCATCTGCACGATCTGTCAGAATACTGCGGATGCAGGGATAAGTTGTCCGGCCATGCACTACAGCAATGCGCCAGTGTGATAAGTACTGAGTTTGGCTTTCTGAAGGTCACAGAGATAATGCTTTTCCTGCACCGCTTCAAGTCTGGACGGTATGGCAGGTTCTATGGCTCTGTTGACCCTATCGTTATCACTACATCGTTGAGGACGTTTCTAAGGGAACGTGCCAACGAATATGAAGAGCACGATAGAAAGTTAAAGGAAAAGGCTGATGCTGAATATGCGAAAACTGCCATCACTTATGAAGAGTATTGCAGACAGAGTGGACTTCCAGTAAAATCAAGTCCTCTAAGCGGCTCAAATGTTGCCACCCCTGCAACTACCAAGCCCAAGGGCTACAAACGTTACCAAGAGGACCACATGAAGTCTATGGCGTATTCCCTCATCAATAACACCCAACGCTATAAGCCAGATGATTTGAAAATGCTCAAAGACCTGTTCAAGGATAAGATGGGCTGCACACCAGAAGAGTACGTAAAGCAAGAAAAGAAATGAGACCAGTAAAGACACCTATCACATACTATGGTGGTAAACAGCAGATGATTAAAATGATTCTACCTATGATACCACCTCACAGGATTTATTGTGAGCCATTCTTTGGTGGCGGTGCAGTTTTCTTTGCCAAAGGTCCATCGTATTTGGAGGCTATCAATGATATAAATGACAACCTCATCACGTTCTACAAGCAGGTTCAGACAAACTTTGATGCTTTGAAAGAACGTATCAAGAATACCCTTCACAGCGAAACAGAATGGAAGAAGGCAAGGAAGATATGGCTTGGAGCAGACTGCCAAGATATTGACAAGGCATGGGCTGTATGGATGCTTACGAACTTTTCTTTCTCTGGTTCTCCAGATGGTGGATGGAAATGGTGCAATGGTCCTGGAGGCTCTCACACCGGCAGAGTTATGAGGAATAAGAGAGACTATTTCTCCGATGCTCTGTACGATAGGTTGAAAGATGTTCAGATAAGTTGTCGTGATGCTCTGCTATGTATAGAGCAAAGAGATACGCCAGAGACGTTTTTCTATCTTGACCCTCCGTACCCTGGAAGTGAACAAAAGCACTATCATGGATTCTCAGAAAAGAATCTGGAGGAACTACTCATTAAGTTAGAAAGTATTAAGGGAAAGTTTATCCTCTCGCAATTTATGACTGTCACACTTGAAAAGTTTATTGCCAAAAACCACTGGAACTACAAGTCAGTTGATATGAACATGAATGTAGCGAACTTTAAAAGTAGTGGGGGGGGTAAAAGAAGAAAGATAGAAGTGTTAGTGTATAATTACAAACCAGACAATTTACTGTTTTAGCTATGACAAACAGAGAAAAGATAGAACAGTTATTCGCTCATCTACACAAAGCGAAGGACGAATTAGAGAGAATCAATGTCGGTGTGGCGCATGATGAGATAATTGCCGCCCTCAGTATAACATTCACATTTGAAGAAGATGAATAAAGAAAGATTGACTGAATTAGCCAGAAGCATCCATGAGACAGCCACCACTCACGGATGGCATGAAGAGAAGAAATCGGATGCCCACTGGCTCTGTATGGTGATGACCGAGATTGCCGAAGCTGTTGAGGCCCATCGTAAAGGCAATAGAGCAAAGATGGACTTCTTTATCAAGTTCACTGATGTCAAGAATATAACGGACGGCTATTGGAAGTTGTGCTATGACACCTTCATCAAAGGCAGTCTGGAGGAAGAGTTTGCCGACATCGTTATCAGATTACTCGATTTCGCCAACGAGAAGTTTGGTGATAATATGGAATGGCAAGAATGGCGCGTCAGCGGCATCTCCAGTAAGACCTCCTTCACTGAGAATGCCTTCTCACTGCTAAGATGGATGACTAATGAGGACATCGGCATGAGTGAGATAACCCTGTTCGTTCAGTACATGTATTCCTGGGCCAAGTTTTACGAAATGGATCTTGACTGGCACATTGATGCGAAGATGCGCTACAATGCCATGAGGTCATACCGGCATTGTAACAAGGCGTACTAACAGTCAACATCTGTTAATGTATAAATCAGTATAGTCGCAACATCAAAAGAAGATAAAAATGGAGCATTTTGACAGCAGTTAACATTGGGAAAGTTCAGTTAAGTTAATGGAAAGTTAAATCCGTTCACAAACGAGCCACAGCAGTTCCCAATTTTACCCCCTTTATACTTATCCACTCACTGAAAATTATGGGCACCTTGCGGATTTTTCACAAAACGTCCAAAATGTGCAAAAAGTCAATAGTTAAACTTAGTCAATGTGCATGAAACTTTTGAATCCATCGTTTTGATATTCAGAAATTTAGTTGTAACTTTGCCAGAGCAAACATTTAAAAGATTAGAGCAATGAAATCGTACAAAGTAACAAGAGAGATTCTGAAATCGAATCCGAATGCCACCAGTGCAGCAGATATGTATATCACCACCGAGAAGGGAACGTTGAAGGAGTTCCAGATAAAGGGTGATGCACAGAAATACCTCGCTGATTTACGAAAGAAGGCTTTCCATAATAGGAAGTTCGAGAAGGTGACTTACGGAAAGAATCAGTTCAGAGCCCACACGGCAGAAGGAGTTTATATCTATTCAGTTAAGTAATAAATGAAAGATTGAATATGATAGTTTTAAGTTTATTCGACGGTATGAGTTGCGGGCAAATCGCTTTGCGAGAATTGGGCTTTACGATAGATACCTACTATGCGAGCGAGATAGATAAGTTTGCCATTGCAAACACGATGGAGAACTTTCCCGACACGGTGCAGTTAGGCGACGTGCGAGACATAGACGCAAAGGCATTAGGACATATCGACTTGCTGATAGGCGGTAGCCCGTGCCAAAGTTTTTCCTTTGCCGGAAAGCGGGCGGGCATGAGTACAAAGACCAATGAGAAGATACTAACCTTACCCCGGTACATGGAATTAAAGGCGCAGGGCTTTGAGTTTGAGGGCCAAAGTTACCTGTTTTGGGAGTACGTCAGAATCTTACACGAAGTCAGGCAGACTAACCCCAGCGTCTATTTCATGTTGGAAAACGTGGAAATGGGCAAGCAATGGGAGACCGTTATTGACCAGGCATTGGGCGTTAGAGGCGTACACATTAACAGCGCATTGGTATCAGCCCAGGTAAGAAAGCGTATCTATTGGACTAACATTAAGACGTTTCAAGCCGATATGTTTAGCCTGCCAGACAGCGCAATACCGCAGCCGAGAGACAGGGGAATTGCGCTACGTGACATATTGGAAATCGACGTACCCGAAAGATACTACCTTAAACCCGAAGTAGTAAAGAATCTGTTAGCGCATAACGAGCGTAACAAAGAAGCCGGTAACTGCTTTGGCGCAACGTCACGCTTGGGGGGAGAAAATGAACGCCCTTAGAGTTGGCGGCAGATGTGTTTACGACTTAGTGTTAATTGAGAATGAAAGAGTTTGTAAAGATGGAATGCAAAAGCGATATGGAATTGATTTGTGTTGCCCAAAGAGGCCGAAATTATGGGGGGGGTACTATGCAGCAACTTGAAATTGCGCCCTACCCGAACAAGACAAATTGCCTTACAACGGTAGCCAAAGATAACTTGATATTACAGAGACCACGCAGAGCGAACAAAGGCGTGGTACATATAGACAAGTCGCTTAGTATGGAAGCAACCGAAACGAGAATAAGGAGGCTAACCCCTACAGAGTGCGCCTGCTTACAGACTATCCCGGATTGGTACAAATGGACCGTTTCAGAGACGCAGCAATACAAGATGTTGGGTAACGGTTGGACGGTTGATATTATTAAGCACATACTTTCATTTTTACCCGATGAACTAAAAAAGTAATTATGATTAAGCCAAGATTCATTTACCTGCAGAGCGACTGCGGCCACTACGAGATAAAGGCAAGGCTCGTATCGCAGCAGAATGGTTATTCCAACGACTATGGAGGCACAAAGAAGATTTACACTGGTGCAGTTTGGATCGTTGAGATTATGAAGGACAGACAGAGAGTTTCAGACATCAATGGTTTCCACTATGGGAAGTATGGAGAAAAGGCCCTCTGTCAAGGTGGTGTGAAACTGAACAAGAACACCATCCTCTTTGGAGCCTCACTAACAGGGTTGTTCACCAGAGCCTTGAAGGAGGTAGATACAGAGAAGATACGAAAGCAATGGCATAAGGAATATGTAGAGGCAAGGAAGAAATACGGATGACTATGGAACACAGGATTAACAGCCGCTTTTTCTACACCGAAGAAAAGGACTTGAAAGGAAGAAAGTTCTATGAGTTATGGGACTGCTCCAGACAACACGGCAGAGGCTCTATGAAGTCACCGACTTGCATCAGCACCTCTTATCGATTAGGAACGATAAAAAGGATTGCAGGAGTTAACCGCCCTGCGTAACTAAATTTATAAGAGCAATGAAAGAGTTAAAATTGAACGTACCCGATGAGAAGGTACAGGAGTTAGGAAAAGATTTCGTTTCACTGTTAAAGAAACATGGAATCGAGGCAGAGAACAAGGCCTTCATGAAAGCCATCCTGCCAGTAACGGAACGAATTAAGACGTTCGAGGATGCTTGTAAAGAACTTGGTTCTGGCCACAGCCTTGTTGCAGAGTACAATGCATTTGTTGCAGTCAATACGATGTCACCAGACATCGTAGCGTACATTAAGTTACGTATCATCGCTGCCGCTCTCAATGAAGGATGGGAGCCTCAGTTTACGAATGATGAATACCGTTGGTACCCTTGGTTTACCTTCTGGACTGAGGAAGAGTTGAAGGAGAAATCAGAGAAATGGAAGAAAGACCATGAGCTGTGGCTCTTTGGCGGTTCCTCGCACTTCGGTGCGGATTGCGGTCTCGCTGCTGCGTACTCGTACTCCGCTTGGTCGTACTCGTCCTCGTCCCTCTCGGCTCGCCTTGCTGTCAAGTCAGAGAAACTGGCAGTCTATTTCGGTAAGCAGTTTATTTCCATCTGGGCTGACTATGTAGGTCCGTTTAACCGAAAGGAGGCTGAGAAATGAAAAGGGTGTACAAATACCCACTTGAAGTCAATGACGAAGTGATTGTCATGATGCCGAAGGGTGCAAGGGTTCTTTCCGTTCAAGTACAGAACGGAAGGCCCTGCCTTTGGGCAGCTGTTGATCCAACCGAAATGGATTTAGAGAAACGTCTGTTCCGTATTGCCGGAACAGGACACCCTATACATGACGATGTGGTTGACGGTTTCATTGGGACAATACAGTTGTATGACGGAAAGTTAGTGTTCCATGTATTCGAAGTGAAGTATGAATAAGATGATGTTCAATGAGAAGTACGGTCTGCAAAAGGCCGTACTCTCTCGCACTAAGACCAAGACAAGACGCAACGGCAATAAGGTAGCCAAGAAGTATGCCTATTATTGTGTTGCCAATGAAATGGAAGGGAATGAAGATTACCTTTCCCTTGAAGAGTATGCCATCAGCAAAAGCCCCTTCAAGGTTGGCGAAGTTGTGGCGGTTGCGCAGAGTTACAAAGCAATAGGACTTACTTTTATAAGTCCACCAGATGCACAATGGGGATGCACCTATGGAATGCCTGGGTACAGCAATAAGATGTTTGTACGTGCTGACCTTATGCCTCACCATGTCCGTATAACAGAGGTAAGGTTTGAGCAGTTACAATGTATATCTGACGAAGAGTGCCTGGAGGAAGGTATCTACAGGAGAGACGATGTAATAGATTGCAACATAAATGGTTGTTTGGCTAATAGAACAAGGACATATTAAAGTAAAAAAGTAAGATTATGGAAGTAAAAGAATTGATGATAGGCGATTGGGTGTATAATAAGCATCACAGAAAGAATATAAGGCTAACGCAATATGATTTCTTCACACACACCCACAACAAATTTGGTGAACAAGAACTTATGCCTTGTATGACACCTACTTTTGGGAGAGATCTAGAACCTATTGTTCTCAAACGAATACACCTAACAAAGAACGGGTTTAAGCCAACTGACGAAACAGATAGGGAGTTTGTTTTCTATGATGGCTATAATATTAAGGTACTGTTTGAAGAGGGTTGTGAGATTTATGAACAAGATGGTAAAACTCTGTTTGATAAGATACCACCAAGCATGTTCCTTACTATTAATTTCGCAGAGAAAGATATTTGGATGCCTATAGAGTATGTGCATGAACTCCAACATGCAATGAGGTTGTTTAGAATTGAAAAGGAGATAGAACTATGAGTAAGAAAGAAATTGTATTGCAATGCGATATAGCATGGGCAGAAAAATACCTTGAATTAACAGGGCATAAAATTGGTGATGAAGTAACTTGTAGTTTTAGCACTTACACAGGAAATCGTAACCATGCTTATATGGGTTCTGTAATAGGGAAAGGAACTATTGTTCGCACAGAAAAAGGTATATTCGTCAAGAGTAATGACAAAGTTAAAAAGGCTCACGAAGAACATGTTAGAGGACGTTATTCAACAATATGGGTTTATCGTGAGGAATATGATTATGCAAAGGTTAATTTTATAGATGAACTATGAGTAAGGCAGAAGAAAAAGCATTGGAGAAATATCCAGTTTTAAGTACAGAATTATGTGATATAAATTCCCTACCAAGGAGATGTCCCAAAGTAAAACGATAATAACTATGGATAAGGAAGCAAAGCGCATCTATAACCGCAAGTATTACGAAGGTCACAAAGGGCAAATCAAGGCCGCTCGCAGGCTTTTGTCCTCCACCCCTACATCTGCAAGCATCGAGGCCCATCGTGAAGCCTCACGGAATTACTACAGACGCAAGAAGGAAAGGGAAACTCCAGAGGAACGAGAGGCCAGACTTGCGAAACGAAGAGAGAAGTATAAAAAGGATAAATCGTTACGCAATGTTAAGCCTCCAGAAGAGCTATGTTAATCTTCTGTAATGTACTGAAAATCAATAGATTTTTCGTTTTGACATTCAGAAAATTCGCAGTAACTTTGCAACAGCATTTAAGTTAAACCCATAAAAGAAAAGAGCAATGGAAAAGTCAAAAGAAATTGAGATTCTGCAATCACTGAAAGGAGATACCTACTTTCAAGATTTCTTCGGAGCACACGACATCGACCAGATGTGTGAGAACATCAGAAACGACTTCGGTCTTGAATACTGCTGCCAGTTCTATCAGAAGGCTTCCATCTTCGAGCAACAGGTCCAGGAAGAGAAGAAGAAAGTCGTTGAGGTTAAGCAGAACTTTGTCAGAGGTCTGATACAGGACTTCGATGGCGAAATTCCGAAAGAAATGTATGATAGGCTCGTCGATGCAGTCGGACAGCTGTTCATCATCAACTTCAAGAGAGAAAGAGAATATCCGCTGACTGAAGCCGAGATCGACTGGCTCGTAAAGGAAGCGAACAAGAAGTAAAGGCAACGGGGAGGCTAACCACCTCCCCACCAACATTCAAGAGCAATGGAAGTCAAGAGTTATTTAGTTCCCAATCCTAACTTCATCCCCAAAGGAGAGTATAAGGAAACCGAGTTAGATCGTCAGAGGAAACGAGCCGACATCGTTCTGGAGTCAATAGATGGAGGGTTCTACTCGTTAAGAATCCAGAATCCCGAAGTGGTAGTTTCCGGCAAGAGAGTAAGGCGGTATTCAAATGGAGTTGTCGCTGTCAATAAAACCCTCTGGGATAAACTGACAAAGCAGTACACATACGCTACCAATTTTTAACACCAAGAGCAATGAAACAAAGTCAAAAAGAACGATTCAAGAAAGCCGTGCAGAGATACGGCAGTTCTACTGGAGTGTGGTTTTCACGGGCCATAAGCATGTGGTTTTATCCAGAGAAAACACATGGCATCGAGTTCGAGCATCCAGAACTGATTTACGCAGCCGAAATGTATCAGCCTTTTGTGGAATCCATCACCTTTGATTTGTTGGAGCCAGAAAAGAGCAAGGTAGATATAACGTCAAACAGATGGGTTGCAGAAGACCCATCCGAGGCTCATCTGTTAGGAGAGTTTGATGATGCAGGCATTGATGAACTACTGGAAATGATAGAAAATCGTGAAATTTAATAGTTAGAGCAATGAACACAAGATTTAAAGATTATCTGCAAACTCTTACGCCAAAGCGTAGAGACATTGCGATGGAAGCCGTAGATGAATATCTGAAAGGTGAAAGCGAAAACATTCAGTTTGTTGATACAGCTACAAAAGTTTACAATCTGTGCCATGATCTTGCTCTTGAAGAGGTAGAGCATGCTGAAGTCATTTTGATGCGCCAAAATTACAAACTTATTAAGCGTGTCAGAATTGCGTCTGGTGGTATTACTGAAACATTTTTCGATATTCGCTTGATTTTGAAGGAAGCATTACTGGCAAATGCCACTATTATTGCAATGGTTCACAATCACCCATCTGGAAGTATTCGCCCCTCAAAGTTTGACGATGAATTAACTTTGAACGCAAAGAAAGCCTGCGACGTAATGCGTATTCATTTGGCTGACCATGTTATTATTGCTGACGGTGCATATTATTCGTATCGTGAGCAAGGTAGAATCTAAGAAACTTTTCATTGGAATGCAACGAAAGCGAATTATGAAAATGCGAAAGCAGAAGCAGAACGAAAATATGGAAGACATTAGACTATTATACATCGACCTGTTCTGTGGCGCAGGCGGCACGTCAACAGGTGTCGAGAAAGCCACCATCCACGGAGAGAAATGCGCCAAGGTGATAGCGTGTGTGAATCACGATCCAAATGCGATAGCCTCACACGCTGCCAACCATCCAGAGGCAGTACACTTTACTGAGGATATAAGGACTTTAGAGTTATCACCCTTATTACTGCACCTCCAGAAGAAAAAAGCCGAATATCCGAACGCCTACGTAGTCCTATGGGCCTCCTTAGAATGCACTAACTTCAGCAAAGCCAAAGGTGGTATGCCAAGAGACGCAGACAGTCGCACTCTGGCTGAACATCTGTTTCGCTACATCGAAGCCATTGACCCAGACTATATCCAGATAGAGAATGTCGAGGAATTTATGTCTTGGGGAGATATGGATGAGCACGGCCATCCTATCAGCAAGGACAAAGGACGGCTGTATATGAAGTGGATTCAGAAGGTGCAAAAGTATGGTTATGATTATGCGTACAGGATTCTCAATTCAGCAGACTATGGAGCCTACACCAGTCGTAAGCGTTTCTTCGGCCAGTTCGCCAAGAAGCACCTCCCTATCGCTTTCCCGGAGGCTACACACTCGAAGGAAGGAGATAGCGGGTTGTTCGGTTCCTATCAGAAATGGAAGCCTGTTAAAGAGGTCCTGGATTTTAACGATGAGGGCGAGAGTATCTTTGGCCGCAAGAAACCACTGGTCGAAAAGACGCTCGAAAGAATCTATGCCGGACTGATAAAGTTCGTTGCAGGAATGAGCCAGAAAGAGTTTTCTGCATTTCTTGTAAGGTACAACACCGTGAGACCACAAGACACAGTTACATCAGTTGAAAGGCCATGCGGAGTAATAACTACTGAGAATAGGTTTGCAGTCACACAGGTACATTTCCTCTCGAAGCAGTATTCTGGCAATCCTGCTGACAAGAACATCAGCGTGGATGGACCTGCAGGAACGCTGACTTGTATAGACCATCACGCACTCGTTGGTACAGAGTTCCTGTCAGCGTACTATGGCAATGGATATGAAACGCCAGTTGATAAGCCTTGCCCCACTATCCCGACAAAAGACCGTTTCCAGAAAGTGAAGCCATGTTTCCTTGATATGCAGTATGGAAACGGTACTCCATCGTCTGTAGATGCTCCTGCACCAACAGCCACCACCAACCCGAAGTATCAGTTAGTGACAGCTGACCACTGGTTGATGGATACGTCCTTCAATAACTTTGGCAGTTCCATCGAAGAGCCATCCAGAGTTATCACAGCCAACAGGAAATGGCACTACCTTATGAATCCTCAGTTTGCGAGTAAGGGAGGTTCTATAGATGACCCATGCTTCACGTTGATAGCACGTATGGATAAGATGCCTCCATACCTTATCAGCACGGAGAAAGGTATCGGAATAGAGGTCTATGAGACAGACAGCCCCATGACGAAGAAAATCAAGGAGTTCATGGCCATGTACAGTATCGTGGATATTAAGATGCGTATGCTGAAAATATCAGAACTGAAACGTATCATGGGCTTCCCTGTAGATTATGTTCTGAAAGGGAGCCTGTCAGAGCAGAAGAAGTTTATCGGCAATGCTGTAGAGGTCGGTATGGCCAGAGTGTTATGCGAAGCCCTCTGCTATCGCCTTGAAGATATTGAAAAGAGAAAGGCAGTATGATAATTGATAAGTTACCAAAGATGGATGCGTCTGTAGCTGAAATGGTCAAAGACTTCACTTGCCCAGAATGCAGAAGGTCCTACGTAAACGAAACATCGCCAACCACGAAGCCGAACATGGTTGGATGGTGTGAAACAGAGTATGGCTACATGATTATTCTGGAATGTCCGTTCTGTTTTGCGAAATTCCGCACTCATGCCAACACTGGTGACAAGTTTGACCTTGGTGACTTCGAGAGTGCTCTGGAGTGTTGGGTAATGGAAAAGTATGTAGCGAACTATAAAGACTACGAGGTATGATTACGTATGTGCCGACAATACATCACAAAAGCCATCCGAAAGTGATGGTGTGTCCTTTTGGTGAGAGAGACCTCCAGAATGATGAGTGTTATTCTGGTAGCGGTCATAACAAATGCCCTTACTTCGTCCGTTACGAATGGTGTAATGAGCATGACGGTTGCGTTTCCTGCACCCATCCACCCAAGCCAAAGTATATCGAATTGGACCTATTTGGGTAGCGAAACTCTCAAAAAGATTTAAAAGTATTTGTTTTTCAAAGAAATTTAACTATCTTTGCAGCAAAGTTACAGAACTATGAAGTATGACTATCTTATAGTAGGAGCCGGTCTATTCGGTTGTACCTTCGCTCGTTTGGCAACGAACGCAGGCAGAAAATGTATGGTAATTGACAGACGGCCACAATTCGGAGGTAATACGTATTGCGAAGAGATTGAGGGAATCACAGTCCACAAGTACGGTCCTCATATCTTTCATACCTCTAATGAGGACGTTTACAGATTTGTCACCTCTCTGGTCAAGGTTGAGCCGTTCACGAACAGCCCCCTTGCTCGCTTTGGAGGCAAGTTGTACAACCTGCCGTTCAACATGAACACGTTCAATCAGATGTGGTGTGTCACAACACCTGCCGAGGCAATGAACAAGATTAAACGTCAGAGTAGGTTTTCAGGTGACATCGAGAATCTGAGAGACAAGGCTATCTCGCTTGTAGGAAAGGACATCTACAAGAAATTGATTAAGGGTTACACCGAAAAGCAGTGGGGAAAGAAATGCGTTGAACTCCCTGCATCCATCATTACTCGCCTGCCAGTCAGATTCACGTTCGACAACCGTTATTTTAACGACCGCTACGAGTTTATCCCTGTCGGGGGCTACAACGCCCTTACCGAAGCACTTCTGAGAGGCATAGCGGCTGTCCCTTGCGTTGACTTCTTCGATGCCAAGAAAGACGTGTTCGAAATGGCAGAGAAGGTAGTGTTCACAGGAAGGATAGACCAGTTCTACGACTACAGGTTTGGTGAACTCGAATATCGTTCCCTCCTGTTCAAAAGTAAGGTGCTCGACACAGACAACTTCCAAGGAAATGCAGTCATCAATGAAACGAGTAAGAAGGTCAAGTACACCAGAATTATTGAGCACCGCCATTTCCAACCTCCGAAGAGGAATATCAATAAGACGGTTGTTACTTACGAATATCCTGCATCTGTCGAAGAGACAGGTGAGCCGTACTACCCAATTAACGATGAAAGGAATACAGCCATCTATCAGCAATATAAGGCACTGGCCGATAAGGAAGAGAAAGTGTTGTTTGGTGGTAGACTGGCAGAGTACAGATATTATGATATGGACGATGTAATAGAATCAGCGATGAAGTTATGGAAATCAGAATTGAACCGATAGACAGGAAACATGCGAAAGATACCTGGCAGTATAGGAATGACCCAGACATCTGGAAGTTCACGTCCTGCGATACTCCTTTGCCTGCAACTCTGAACACAGAAGAGCAGTGCTATATCTTTCGTGGGCAGGACCCAAAGAACAGAATGTATGCAATCATGGTAGATGGCGTGGCCGTAGGAGCGGTTACATTGAAGCAGATTGGCTTTGGGACAGCCGCCATCGGATATTATATTCTGATGAAAGAATTATGGGGAAACGGCATCTGCAAGGAAGCTGTTCGACAGGTCATGGAGATTGGCTTTGGCGAGTTGGATCTTGATTTGCTGTACCTCTGGGTACACTCTGATAATGTCGCATCGTTCAAGGTCGCTCGCTCCCTTGGATTCTATAGCGTGGCCATGTCTTTTACGAACATGAATGTGCATAGACTTGAAATGACAAAGACTGTATGGAAAAGCAAGAAAAACGAATTGAAGTAGTAGAACTCAAAGTAAGCGAACTGAACTATGAGTTTGAGAACCCACGTAAGCCTCTCACTCCAAAGCGCAAGCAGGCCTTGGAGGAATCACTGGAGAAATTAGGTGATTTCGGTGTCATCGTCATTGATGAGAAGAATAGTATTCTCTCTGGCAACCAGAGAGTGAAGATACTCCTTTCTCTCGACCAGAACAGGAAGGTGCTCTGTAAGCGTCTCATTGGCTATACCGATGGCGAGAAGAAAGCCGTCAACATCAAAGCCAACACCCATGCAGGTGAATGGGATATGAAGAAACTTGCCGAATGGACTGGAAGCCTCCATATCGACCTCTCGACAGACTTGACCGCACTGAATACCAAGGAGCCAAAGATTAAGGACATGGAACTGATTCGGTACGAGAAGTATGACTACGTGATGATTGTCTGCCGGAACGAGGTTGACTATAACAACCTCATCCGTGCTCTCGGTATTGAGGATAAGAAAGTGCTCATCGCTCATACCAGAGACAAGGACAGAAAGATTAAGGCACGTGCCATCTGGTATGATGACATGAAAGCCCAGATTGTACCTAAAAAGAAGAAAGGATGAAAGACTTCAATGTTTTGTTTACGTGCTGTGCGAACCACTTCAAGGAGCGTGCTGACAGCCTAAGAGAGAACGAGGATGGCGTTAAGGTCGGTATCTATGCGGCCAACTGCAATCCAGATAATCTGCCTCCAGACGATCTGGTTGACGGAAACTTCATCGTTCCACCCATCACGGCACCAGAGTACCTTGATAAGATACTCGCAATCTGTCTCGGTCACGGAATAGACATCATCATCCCGACTGCTACTGTAGAGTTGCGGATGATGGCAGAGAATAAGGGATTCTTTGAGCGTCACGGCATCAAGGTGTCTGTAGCATCACCAGAGGCTATATCTGTCTTGAATGACAAAATGGCCTTACAGCGTGTCTACGGCTCTCTCATGCCCATCCAATCCACCCCCAAGACAATAGACGATTTAGCGGACTTCTACAGGCTTCTGCCGAAAGATTCTGGAGTTTGCTGCAAACTCTCTGACCATGCAGGAGGGAACGGCTTCGCCATCGTTGATGATGAAAAGGCAACAGACATCACCCTGTTCAACAAGTTCGGGGAGAATATGTATATCAGCAAGGCTACCCTTGCTCAGATTGTATTGAAGAATCCTGGCCGTATCATTGTGCAGGAGTATGTCAAAGGTATTGACTTCTCTGTAAGTGTTCTGGCATGGAAAGGTGCTGTTACACATATTGTCGGCTATGCAGGCTACCAGATGAGTTATGGTGCCATCGTGAATGGAGAGATACGCTACAACAGCAAGGCTTATGAGATAGCAACGAAGCTGACTAAGGAAATCGGTCTTGATGGTAACGCATGTTTCGACTTCCGCATCAAGGATGACGGAACGGTGGTGCTTCTGGAGGTAAACCCCAGAGTTAACGCCTCACTGCCATTCGTTTGGAAGGCAGGAGTGAATATGCTGTACCTCAGATGTAAGAACCTGTATGGTGATTACTCCGACATGTATCAGTACAACAACATCAAGTTTGGTCTCAAAATGAAGAAGTATCATGGAAGCAGGTATTTCCTTTAACATCTACGTCATGTCCTACCAGAGATATGACCGCATCGTTACCCAGAACCTCTTCGAGTACTGTACGTATGTGGTCAGAGAGGAAGAGGCAGAGAAATACAGGGAGGCAGGAGTAAAGAACCTGCTCATCATTCCCAAGGATTGTCCTGTCTGGAACTTCATGGACACTCTCTGGTGGACGATCTGGAACACTCCAGAGGACGTTATCTTCATCGCAGACGATGACATCACTCGTTTCATCTACAGGATGAATAACTGGTTGGCAATAGATACCGCCAACTTCAACAATCCTGTTGAGACGGTGACGGCAGAGATAGAGCGTATCGCTCAGATTCTTGTTGACCTAAATTTGGGTCTGGCGTATGACGGACCACAGAAAACGTTATTCGCCTATGACAGAGAATGGAACTTCAAAGGAATGCCCGGTCACTGTCGGTGGGTGAACAAGAAGGCTCTCAAAGCCAAGTACGACTGCAAGGATATGGCCTCATCTGATATTGATATGGCCATGCAGGAAATGTTACTCAACCGCATCACCTTGCAGCCGAAGTATTTCCTGTCTGACGCAGGCCAGATGGAAACCAACGCAGGCGGTGAGACGAATACCAGAGAAGAGACGTTCCAAGGCCGTCTGGCGATGGAGAACAAATGGGGTAAGTACTACCAGTATGATGTGCGCAAGAATCAAGCCAAAATCAATGTAAAAAGGTAAAAGAATTTTATTGCGTTAAACTTTGATAACTGTTTGGAAATCAGCCAATTATTTGGTAACTTTGCAAATAAAACCAATAAAGCAAAGAATATGATGAACAAAGGTGGTTATACACGACATTCACACAATATGTTTGAGGTGTCAAGCCTCATTCAGAAAGCGTTAAGGCGTAGGGATGCCAATATGGCTTACTATGCCGCAAACGAGTTGATACCAAAGTACAGGAACTATCTCTGGAAGAGACTTCTCACTGTATCGGCAGAGGACTGTTTCGACATGATTACTGGCCGTATCGTTCAACTCCACACACAGGACACCAACAAGCAGGATGACAAGAACATCGCTGTTGCCGTCTCTACACTGTTGAACGCAAGAAAGAACAGGGATGCAGACTACTTCGCCTGCAATCTCTTGAACTCCAGAGACACGAAAGATATATCAATCTATTGTGAGGAACTTGTAGATGACAAGACATGTGCGTCAAAGAACGGACATTGCATGTTTGACCTCGCAATTTGTCTGAGAAACGCTATTGACGCAGGTGATGATGAGTATGCCGGCTATGCCTGCAATGAACTGTTGGTCTATTACAGGAACTTCACTTGGAAAACGCTCATCATGAAAGCACAGGAAATTGGCTTTGAGCCAGTGGTTGCAGAGGTACGTGCTTTAAAGGCCGCAGACGAGATAACAAAGCAGTCATCTATCCTCTACTACGCCAAGGCCCTAACAACGTTGCTAAAAGTCCGCAAATGGCGAAATATCGAAAATTTCCTGCCATCCTTCATCTACAATGACAAGATAGACCTCAGAATGTTCGACAATGTGCAGTACCGTATACCAGATTACGTCTATGACTGTCATACCTATATTGGCAAGGCGAGAGGCCGCACGAAGCAGGAGTTTATCGTTGATGAGCAGGCCGCTCTCACTCCACATATACAGGGAGAGTACGATAACGCCAGTTGGTCACATTTCTTCTGGCTGTGCGAACACGGATTCTATCGGGAGGACTATACTCCGCATCCTGGCAAGGAGCGTATGAAGGAACTTGAAACAGGAACCGTACAACTAAATCTGTTTGGCGAATGAGAAAAGTATCAGATGCAGTAGCCGCCAAGTTGGCGGCAAAGACACAACGAAGGAAGAGTAAACTTCTGAAAGCCCTTGCCGAAAGCAAGGGTATCGTTGCGTATGCCTGCGAGGCTGCAGGTGTAAGCAGAAATACGTATTATGAGTGGTTGAAGAATGATGAGGACTTCAAGCAGAAAGCGGAAGAAATCACCGAAGCAACCCTTGACAGAGTTGAGGCTAAATTGTTGGAGGCTATCAATGATGACAATCTAACTGCCATCATTTTCTATCTGAAAACGAAAGGCAGGAACAGAGGCTATGTAGAGAGGGTAGAGAATGAGCACATGGGTAACGCTTTCGAGAAGCTGATGAAGGAATTGCCAGACGAAGAAGAATGACCTTAGAGGAAAAGGGAAGAAGCAGAATGCAGGCATGGAGAAACGACTGGCCACTGTTTGCCAAAGAAGTGCTCCATGCCCGACTTGACGATGAGCAGATAGCGATACTGCGTGCCGTCCAGACTGAGAGGATGGTTGCTGTCGCTTCTGGAACGGCAAGAGGCAAGGACTATATCGCTGCCGTTGCCGCCATCTGTTTCATGTACCTCACCCCACGTTTCGACAAAGAAGGTAACCTCGTAAAGAACACGAAGATTGCCATGACAGCACCAACAGGCCGACAGGTGAAGGATATTATGATACCAGAGGTGTCACGTCTTTTCAAGAAGGCAGGCATCCTCCCTGGCGTTCTGTTATCTAACGGCATCCGCACCACCTATCAAGAATGGTATTTGACTGGCTTCAAATCGTCAGCAGACAACACCGAGGCTTGGTCTGGATTCCATGCTGTGAACACGATGTTCATAGTCACTGAGGCATCTGGTATTCCAGAGGCCACGTATAATGCCATCGAAGGTAACTTGCAAGGTAATTCTCGCCTGCTATTAGTATTCAACCCAAATGTAACAACAGGCTACGCAGCGAAAGCCATGAAGTCACCACGTTTTAAGAAGTTCCGTCTAAACAGCCTCAACGCAGAGAACGTGGTAAAGAAGAAGAATATCATTCCCGGACAGGTGGACTACGAATGGGTGAAGGATAAGGTGGATAACTGGGCAACCCCCATCCGTCAAGATGAGTTTGATGAAGGCATGGGTGACTTCCGTTGGGAAGGTGCTTTCTACCGTCCTAACGACCTGTTTCGTGTCAAGGTGCTTGGCATGTTTCCGAAAGTGTCTGAGGATATCCTTATCCCTTACGAATGGGTGGAACTGGCCATCAAGCGTTGGCATAAGTTGAAGGAGGAAGGATTTACCACCAAGAAACACGCACGTGTCGGTGTCGATGTCGCAGGCATGGGTAGAGACTGTAGCGTTCTGTTGCCTCGTTACGGATCATGGGTTCCGAAAATCGAGGTTCATCAGTCTGGAGGAAATGCCGACCACATGAAGATAGCAGGAAAGACCGTCATCTATCTGCAAGATGAGAAAGCCAAGGCGTTCGTTGATACCATCGGTGAGGGCGCAGGTGTATATTCCCGACTGCAGGAGTTGGAGTATTATAACTCATATTCCTGCAAGAACTCGGAAGGAGCGAGAGGCCTGCATGACATCACAGAGCAGTACACGTTCGCCAACATGAGGGCGTATCTCTTCTGGTGTGTTAGGGACTGGCTGAATCCGAAGAATGGCTTTGCACCTGCACTGCCTCCAGATGACCTGTTAGTTGAAGAGGCTACAGATATTCACTGGTCATTCCTCAGCAACGGCTCGATAATCATTGAGAAGAAGGAGGAAATCAAGAAGCGTCTGAAACGCTCTCCAGACCGCTTTGATGCTCTGGCCATGACATTTTATCCATATGATTATGACTACGCAAATGATGAAAAGTTGCTAAATAACTTGCTGTAATTACGTAAGATGAAAAAAGTTTTGTAACTTTGCAACCGAAATCGTTTCTTTTGACGATTTCATTGCTCTTAGTGCTTCGGTTCGTGATGAATAGGAGCACTTTTTTTTGTTAATAAGCGTTATTGGCCACAGGAGGCAATCAATCGTTAAGCAACCGTTAAAACTCCGTTAGCATTAACTAATCTTGACAATGGGAAAGTCAAGTTAAGTTAATGAAAAGTTAAATTCGGATTCTAAAGTTCTATAAAAGTTCCAAAAACGGCCACCCTTATACTTATCCATCCGCATGGAATTAAGTCCACCATGAGGATTTTGCCCAAAACGGTTGAAATGTGCAAAGAGTTATCTGTTAATCTTCTGTAATGTATTGATAATTAAAAGTTTAATAGTTTTGATATTCAGAAATAAAGCAGTAACTTTGCCAGAGCAAACAGCATTAAACAACTTAAAAGTAAAGAGCAATGGAAACGTCAAGAATTAGTTTGAATCAGATTGAGGTTGACACAGCAACCTATCGTTGGAACCTCGGTAGAGCACCCAAAGGGAAAGGCCAGTGGTATTTCGCCATCGGTAACAGGAGAGAAGCAATGGATGACATCACGAAAGCGTTTGCCACAGGGTACATGTCTTACTCTGATGCCGTCAAGGTTGCTAAGAGAGAAGCCCAGAAGAAGGGCGTTACTACCATCTACGTCTTACCATAAAGATAAGAGCAATGAAATCAGAATTAGTAGTAGAGAAGTTCGCTGACTTGATAATAGAGCGGATGGAACAGATGAAAGAAAAGAAATGGGAGAAAGGTTGGATTGGTACCACGTTTGGCGAAATGCCGATGAACATCAGAGGAAGGGAGTATAACGGAACGAACTCGTTCCTGCTTTTCCTCCTTGCAAGCATGAAGGACTGGAAGTACCCCCTGTTTGCAACCTTCCACCAGATTAAGGAACTCGGAGGCAGTATCAACAAGGGAGCAGAATCGTTCCCTGTACTCTACTGGAAGATGGTGTACAAGACCAAGGACGGTGAGAAGATTGACAGCCTCGATGGACTTTCCAGAGAAGAGAAGAAGGCCTGTACGTACTATCCAGTATTGAGGTCGTACAACGTGTTCAACATCAGTCAGACCAACTTGGAGGAAGTTGCCCCGAAGGTCATAGAGAAGCTGAAGGCCAAGTTCCATGTAGAAGAGCCTCCGAAGGACACTCTTGGAATGTATGAGAACGCAGACATTGACGATATGCTGACGTACCAGAAGTGGCTTTGCCCCATCAGCTATCAGAATCCGTCAAACGAAGCCTATTACCGTCCGAGTAAGGATGAGATAGTAGTGCCTATGAAAACGCAGTTCTACGATGGCACAAGTGAAGAAAAGAAGTATATCAGTGGAATGCGGTTCTATGATGTCCTTCTGCACGAAATGGCTCACTCAACAGGTCATGACAGCCGTCTGGCCAGAGGCAAGGGCAATCCGTTTGGCTCCAAGGAGTATGCCAAGGAGGAACTGGTTGCAGAACTCACTGCAACCATCATCGGTCAGACACTCGGCTTTGACCCTAAGATTATGGATAACAACGCCTGCTATCTGGATTCGTGGATAAAGACCATGAAGAAAGAGCCAAAGTTTATCGTCTCTGTCCTGGCTGATGTCAACAAGGCAGCTCAGATGATTCTCGAAGTAGTGAATAAGGAACATGAAGTATTAGTAGAAACGGAGGAAGAATCATGAAGTATCAAGTAAAGATAATAGAAACCCTCTCTCGCATTGTCGAGGTGGATGCCCAGAGTAACGATGAGGCTTTGGATAAGGTGAAGGCACAGTATGATAACGAAGAGATTGTTCTTGGCTCAGAAGATTTCGATGGATATGAGATATATGGTCTTGGGGAGGTCAAGGATGGAAACGAGAACCAGTAAGGCTATAGGATTGTTCAAGGATGGCAGGTTGCGGGATGCGCTTGCCATCTTCAAAACCTTCAAGATTGGCTTCACGAAGGATGAGCGCAGGACCATCCAGATAGCCAGTGAGACATTGAACGGATCTGGCCAGTTCTACCAGAGGCTTGGCATTGATACCGCTCTGGAGGTGCAAAAGTCAATAACTGTTATCAAGCAGAAGTACAAGAAAGTCCTATAGTTAATCTTAGTTTATGTGCCGAAAATCTCTGGAAGCATCGTTTTGACATTCAGAAATAATTGGCTAACTTTGCCTGTGCAAACCTATAAAAGTAAAGAGCAATGAAATTAGTCGAAATCAAGTTCAAGAAGTTTGGAAAGGAGTACACCAAGAAAGGTGCTTACATCTATTCCGTCAAGAAGAATGGTCAGCGTTACGCTCATCCTGCATGGTACGAGGCAAGAGGAAACGAGCAGACGCAGGAAGATGTTCTGACCCGCCTCCAGACGTTGAATCCCAATTCACGTTTTGAGATAGCAGAAAGACAGTTTAACCCCTAAAAGATAGAGCAATGAAATTAGTTACGAAAAAAATAGAGAAACGATTGCAGAAATATCCGCTCCACAGCCAAGACGGCAAGAAGAAGGAAGCAATCTGTGTAGTGAAGTTCTTTATGTGTGGTGTCAACTACACGTGGTACGTTCTGGAAGCAGACTTGGAGAATAAGGTACTCTTCGGCATCACCATCAACAGCCACGATGAAGCTAAATACGGCTACACCAGTCTGTCTGAACTTGAAACAGTCAACAATTGGGGGCTTGGAGTGGAGCGAGACCTGCACTTCGAGCCAACGAAGCTGTCAGACATTGACGATGACATCTTGAAGAAGTTCTTGGATAACCTTTATTCGGATGATGCAGCATGAGTAAGATGAAAGATTGTTGCGAGAGTTTCAGGTATTGGAAGAGCATGGGCCTCCATTACTACGAGTGTACTAACAGGTGGAGCCAGAACTATGGCAGAAGCATGAGTAGAGGACAGTCTTGTAACGAGTTTGAAGAGGATTGACTATGGGAAAGAAGTCTGACGCAGGAACCATGATTACCCCTGCATATCTCTACGATAAGGAGGGAAAGGAAATAGGAGTGACGAACTACGACAACAAGGCGATTGCCTATGCGATGGCCAACTATCAGCTGGTAGAATCGGCACAGACATACGATCAGATGTTTGGCAAGGTAACTGTTGAGCGGAAAAGTTTCTCTGCATCAGCACTTGAAAAGGTCAAGGATAAGAGAAAGTACGGTGAGCACCTGCTGTTTTGGGTTGGTGCTCCCTTAGTTATTAACAAGTAATCAGAATAAGTTATGAAACAGGTATATGTATTATCGTACAACGCAGGCGTATTAGGAGTGTTCTGGTCAAATGACAAGGCACTTGCAGAGAAGAGAGACTATATAGATAACGGCTACAAGGGCGTTAAGGTTGAAGAATTTTATGTTTACTAAGATTATGGCGATGAAATACAAGATAGAGAACGGAAAGCACTTGCAGGCTATTCGTAGTCCTTATGATGGACGTGTAACTGGTTGGATAGACATTACCGACAAAAACAATAGGAAATAAGATTATGGCACAGGAAGTAAATATCAGTCAGTCGAACATCAAGATAGAACTGACACCTATGATGAAGCAGTACTACGATTTTAAGGAGAAGCATCCAGAGGCATTGTTACTCTTCAGATGCGGTGACTTCTACGAAACCTACGAGGAAGATGCTGTAGAAAGCGCAAAGATACTCGGCATCACTCTCACCAAGCGGACTTCTGACAAGACGAAGATGGCAGGATTCCCTCATCACGCCCTCGACATCTATCTGCCGAAACTGATAAGAGCCGGCAAGAGGGTTGCCATCGTTGATCAGTTGGAAGACCCCAGACTGACAAAGAAGTTAGTCAATAGAGGCATAACCGATTTAGTAACACCAAATAAAAACCAAGAGCAATGAACACGTATTCAAAGTATTGTCCTAACGTCTTCGTGGCAAAGTGCGAAGAGAGGCATGAGAAAGGCGAAACGATTTTAGTAACAACAAAGTATGGCAAGGAGAATGAGCACATCGTGCATAATCTGGTAATGGAGCGTGGCGGTTTCTTCTACTACTCCATCACCAGAGCGGATGGTTTCAACTGCCAGGAACGTGCGAAACGGAAAGCCGAGAAGTACGAGCAAGCAGCCATCAATGCAGATAGGCGCAGCAAAGAGTTTTTCCGGAAGTCAGAGAAACACGCTGATTTCCTCTCTCTGGGAGAGCCTATCAAAGTAGGGCATCATTCAGAGCGCAGACATCGAAAGATGATTGAAGACGCAAGGAATAACACAGGAAAGATGGTCGCTGAAATGGATAAAGCAGAATCATATCGTGATAAAGCCGAGGCATGGGAGCGACATTCCGAAGACATCAATCTTTCAATGCCAGAGAGTATCGAGTATTACCGTGACCTACTGGAAAAGGCCACAGCCTACCATCAAGCAATGAAAGAGGGCAAGATTGAACGCAGTCATTCCTACTCTCTTACCTATGCAAAGAAAGCAGTCAATGAGGCCCAGAAGAATTATGATATAGCAGTAAAGTTATGGGGCTAAAGAATTAGGATGAATCCGTTGGCGGTACACACCTGTTTCAAGGTACAGGGCATCCACAAGCGACACAGTGTGGCAGAGCGAAACTGCAAAGCAGGAGGGCGAAAACCTCGAATATCCAAAGCGCACTCTTATTACCTAACAGAAAACGCAGAAAATAAGAAGGATTCCGAAGTTCACAGCCGATTTTTACCCATTCACCCTTATAACCACCCACCCCAGAAAAACAAACGTCTCACAACGAAATTAAACGGCTTTTTCAAAAAAAAGTGCGAAATGTATTTGTTATTCAAATGATTTTAACTATCTTTGCGGCTGTAATTACAAAAACCTTTGAAAGATGGGCGATATATCGAAAGTTGTAGATTTCAAGAGCGGTGACTGGAACGCCATTGTTGAAGCCTTGAAGCGGAAGTCTGTTAAAGTTGCAGACTGGGATGAATCAATTAAGAACTATGAGCCTACCCTGCACAAAATTGTAAAGGACACTGAAGTGCTGAAGGACAAGATTCGTTCTGACGGTACTGTTGAGAAGTCTGCCAGAATCTATGTCGGTCTGGAGAAGTTGTTATGTAAGCGTGTCTCTGAGTTTACCTTTGCCATTCCAGTAAAGCGTATCTACTCGAACACCAACAACGAGGATGGCACACCTAATGACGTTAGGCAGGCCATCGCAAAGGCTATAGAA
>Ga0310691_10001483_pt1 | contig 35676 bp, 29 predicted proteins | sample 176DNAGHGlowgp2_FD_203887 | JGI IMG/M metagenome (GOLD analysis project Ga0310691, IMG submission 203887) | Sheep rumen microbial communities from Palmerston North, Manawatu-Wanganui, New Zealand - 1766 DNA GHGlow gp2 (v2) (version 2) | ecosystem: Host-associated > Mammals > Digestive system >... | reverse complement strand
AAGGTTGTGGGTTTGAATCCCGCCGGAGTCACCTCTCTTTGACATATTACATCTGGGCGGATACCAGAGTGGCCAAATGGGGCAGACTGTAAATCTGCTGGTTTTTACCTTCGGTGGTTCGAATCCATCTCCGCCCACAGCTGCGGCAATAGCTCAGTTGGTAGAGCACGACCTTGCCAAGGTCGGGGTCGCGAGTTCGAGTCTCGTTTGCCGCTCTCTCTGGTGCGTTAGTTCAGTCTGGTTAGAATACATGCCTGTCACGCATGGGGTCACGAGTTCGAGCCTCGTACGCACCGCACAACAAAAAGAAGGAGTCCTACGGGACTCCTTTTTCGTTTTATACTTGTGCCATGAGGGAGAGCATCTGGTCGCGCAGCTGGGCAGCCGTGATGAAGTCGAGCTTCTTGGCGGCCTCCTGCATCTGACGGCGCAGCTGGTCGATGCGCTTGCGCATCTGGTCGGGCGTGAGGTATTCAGCCTCGGCCTCTGCCGCCACGGGCAACGGCTGCTCCGGCTCCACATAGGCGCGACGGTCATGCAATAAGGTGGATTCATGGTTGGCTGCCACGAGGTCTGTCATCGTGCGGTCCTTACGAATCTGCGTGGGTGTGATGCCATGTTCCTCATTATATCGGAGTTGCTTCTCACGTCGGCGGTTGGTCTCGTCGATGGTGAGCTGCATGGACTCTGTGATACTGTCGCCATACATGATGGCCTTTCCGTGAACGTTACGTGCCGCACGCCCCACGGTCTGCGTGAGCGAGCGATGGCTGCGCAGGAAGCCCTCCTTGTCAGCATCGAGGATGGCGACGAGAGACACCTCGGGCAGGTCGAGGCCTTCGCGCAACAGGTTGACACCCACGAGGACATCAAACTTACCTGCGCGCAGGTCGTCCATGATCTGCACACGCTCCAGCGTATCTACATCGCTATGGATATAGCGCGCCTGCACGCCGTGGTTCATCAAGTATTCCGTCAGCTCCTCGGCCATTCGCTTGGTGAGCGTAGTGACCAATGTACGCTCATCAACTTCTATGCGCTGCTGTATCTCCTCCATGAGGTCATCCACCTGATTGGCGGTGGGGCGCACCTCGATGACAGGGTCAAGCAGACCCGTGGGGCGTATCACCTGCTCCACGATAATGCCCTCACTCTTAGCCAATTCGAAGTCCGCCGGCGTAGCTGAGACATAGATGGTTTGGGGCGTGAGTGCCTCGAACTCCTCGAACTTCAACGGTCGGTTGTCCAAGGCCGCCGGCAGGCGGAAGCCATACTCTACGAGATTGGTCTTGCGGGCACGGTCGCCGCCATACATTGCCGAGATCTGCGGCACGCTGACATGGCTCTCGTCGATGACCATGAGGAAGTCCTCGGGGAAGAAGTCCAGGAGACAATAAGGCCTCGTTCCTGGCGGGCGTCCGTCGAAATAGCGGCTGTAGTTCTCGATGCCCGAGCAGTGGCCCAACTCGCGTATCATCTCCATGTCGTAGGTGACACGTTCGTAGAGGCGCTTGGATTCCAACTTCTTACCAATCTCATCGAAGTACTGCACACGCGCCGCGAGGTCGTCCTCAATCTGATGGATGGCCGCATTCGTCTGCTCCTTGGTCGTCATGAAGAGATTCGCCGGGTAGATCTTATATTCCTGAAACTCCCCGACGCGCGTCATCGCGATGGCATCCACCTCTTCGATGCTGTCGATTTCATCGTCCCAGAAGGTGATGCGCAGGAGGTTGTCGGAGTAGGCCAGGAAGACATCCACGGTGTCGCCCTTGACCCGATATTCTCCTCGCGAGAGGCTGACATCGTTGCGCGTGTAAAGCGAGTCATTGAGGCGTCGCAGAAGGGCGTTGCGGTCGATGATCTGCCCCCGATGCAGCTCGATAACATTCTCGTAGAAGGCAGCAGGGTTTCCCATGCCGTAAATACATGATACAGAGCTCACAACGATCACATCTCGACGCCCAGAGAGGAGCGCCGACGTGGCCGCGAGGCGCAGTTTGTCAATCTCATCGTTGATGGCCAGATCTTTCTCTATATAGGTGTCCGTGGAAGGGATATACGCCTCGGGCTGGTAGTAGTCGTAGTAGCTGACATAATACTCCACGGCGTTATGGGGAAAGAACGCCTTCATCTCGCCGTAGAGCTGTGCGGCAAGCGTCTTGTTGTGTGAGAGGATGAGGGTGGGCTTCCCCACGTTCTGAATGACGTTGGCGATGGTGAAGGTCTTACCCGAGCCCGTCACGCCCAGCAACGTCTGCGCCGGCAGCCCGTCGAGGACGCCCTGCGTGAGCTGTGCGATGGCCTCGGGCTGGTCGCCTGTAGGCTGGTATTTCGATGTCAGTTCGTACTTGGGCATAGCGGTGCGACGTCACCATCTGATAGGCTTGATGCCAGTGGGAATACTCTGGAAGGCAGCATAGCGCTGCGCGATGTTCTGCGTGATGGACGGAGCGTATAAGGTGAACTCATATCTGTGATAATTTTTCTTACCCATAATCCATGTTACTGGATAGAATCCAAAGTCCTCCACGATGTAATTATCAACAAACATAATATTACGGTCCATATCCTTACGTACTGTCACTGGTCTATCTGGATCCACCCTTTGTACCCACGATATCTCGGCAGGTGTGTCATCTATTTTCCAATTAATAGGATTTATAGCACAGGCCACTGGTTCCTGAATAATCGGCCATATCGATCGCTCGTCACCCACCGATGAGAAACAACATGTGACACCTACATCAGAAGCTCCTGTAGCAGGCACTATATTCGGCGATAGCAGATCCTCTTCGGTTATCTTATACCCTATTACATAAGCTGCCACTAGACGCTTCATGTGCGACGGCTGTAACTCTTTCAACATTTCCACGGTAGCCTTACCACCTTGGCTATATCCCGCGATGATGAAGGGGCGCCCGTTATTGAAATGTTCCAAGTAATAATTGAAGGCACGCTTGATATCCTGAAAGGCATAGGGGAAGCGCGAAGCCAGCGTGCTCTCGCTGGCAAAGCTCTGCAAGGTGACCTGACGATAATAGAAGCTATAGAGATTTGCCGTAATGCCAAAAACCGGCACAGCCTTATCAAAATCAGGAGAAAAGGCATTGCGCTGGTTCTCGTCATAGACATTCATGTGGCCATACGTCTTCCAGCCCGAGACATAGTCCGTGATGATCTCTGTGGGACAGGTGTAGAAGACGTCCAAATCCGTCTTGCCCAGCATCGCCTCCTGGATAAACCACATGTCGGGGTCGGAGTAATCCGGCTCCGGCGGCAGGTTGACAGCCTCCATGTCCAGCGTATCCAGCTCCAGTGTATCCGGCACATAGACACTCTCCTCCCCTATTTCGCCATCACCGTCGCCCAACGGGAGCAGCTCCTGTCCATCGTCGGAAGAACACGCCATGACGCCCAGCAGGAAGAACAACCATAACAGGCCTAAAGAGACTTTTCGCATACCGTAATCGTTGATTTTCGGCGCGAAGTTACAAAAAAAGGCTGAACAAAATGCAATAGTTGTCACTTTTTATATAAAAAGTCTGTTCTCTTTTGGTCAAGTCAGCAGAAAACTCTACCTTTGCAGCCGTTTAAGCACTATTCATGAAGAAAGCTATCTCTCTCCTATTCTGTACACTCATGGTGTTTGCCAGCTGCGGCGAATACCACAAGGTGACCAAGTACGGAGATCCCGAATATAAATATGAGGCTGCCAAGTCGTGCTACGCACGCGGCAAATACACCCAAGCCTACGACCTCCTCAACAGCGTTGTCATCAACTTCAAGGGGTCGGCGTATGGCGAGGAATGTCTGTATCTGATGGCGATGAGCGCATTTATGGGTCACGACTACGACCTGGCCTCGGCAGGTTTCAAGAAATACTATCAGAGCTACCCCCGTGGCACCTACGTGGAAGAAGCCCGCTACCACAGCGGCCTCGCGCTCTACGAGAGCATCCCCGACGTCCGTCTGGACCAGACCGCCACCTATCAGGCCATTGCCGAGCTACAGAACTTCCTGGACTACTACCCCTACACCCGTCTCAAGGAGCAGACGCAGGACATGCTGCAACGCCTGCAGGACCACCTCATCGAGAAGGAGCAGCGCTCGGCACAGCTGTACTACGACCTGGGCCCCTATATCGGCAACAGCACCAGCGGCGGCTCGAACTACGAGGCCTGCATCGTGACGGCGGAGAATGCGCTGCGCGACTACCCCTACGCCTCTGCTGAGCGTCGCGAGAAATTCATGATTCTCATCCTGCGCTCACGCTTCCATCTGGCCAACAAGAGCGTGGAGGAGAAACGCATCGACCGCTTCCGCCAGACCATCGACGAGTACTACGGCTTTATCAACGAGTTCCCCGAGTCCAAATACAAGAAGGAGGCCGACGGCTACTTCGCCAAGAGCCAGAAAGCCATCAAGGGACAGCCGATGGATGAGGATTAAGAGCCCCCTGTAGAGCCCCCTGTGGTCCCCCAAGGGGGACAATCGTAAAATTGTAAAATCGTAAAATTGTAAAATATAAAGATGGATTACAAGAAAACAAACGCACCCACTAACACCGTGACACAGAACATCATGGATCTCTGTGAGGACACGGAAAACATCTACGAGAGCGTAGCTATCATCGCCAAGCGCGCCAACCAGATCAGCGCCGACATGAAGACCGAGCTGTCGAAGAAGCTCCAGGAGTTTGCTTCCAACAACGATAACCTCGACGAGGTCTTTGAGAACCGCGAGCAGATTGAGATCAGCCGCTACTACGAGAAGCTGCCCAAGCCCACCCTCATCGCCACACAGGAATTCCGCGAGGGTAAGATCTACTTCCGCAATCCCGCCAAGGAGGCTGACGTGGACGACCTATGATCCAGCGCATCCAGACAGTCTATCTCGCGCTGGCAGCCCTCCTCTGCATCGCCTGCCTCTGCCTGCCTGTTGCCCGCTTCACGGACGAGGCCGGCGAGGAGTGTGCCACGATGTACAACCTGTGGATCCACGTGCCCGCGCCCATCGGAGCCACCATCACAACGATGGCCTCCGACGCCCCCGTGCTGGCCACAGAGGCTGAGGGCGACCACGTCTTCACGCCGTGGGCTCTGTTTGCCCTGCTGGTGCTGACGACGACCGCCGAGATTCTGTGCATCTTCTTCTATCGCCAACGTCTGGCGCAATCACGTTTGGCACTCCTCTGCAGCATCCTCCTCCTTGGGTGGTATGTGCTCTACGGTGCTTTCGCCTTCGTGATTCCCGGCGATACCGGAACCCATTTCCAGTTGACCCCGTGGGCCGCGTTCCCCGCCATCGCCTGCATTCTCTGCTACTTGGCCTTCCGTGCCATCCTGAAAGACGAGATGCTGGTGCGATCGCTGGACCGCCTGCGCTAAACGCATCCCATCAAAAGAACATCCCATGATCAGAAGCATCCTCACCACACTCCTCAGCCTCGTGCTCCTCACCTCCAGCGCCCTCGCGCAACACCTGGTCACACAGCACCAAGTGCGCATGGGCGTGGTGCTGCCGCTGAAGGAGAAGAGTGCCCGCGGAGCCAAGATGGTGGAGTTCTATCAGGGAGTGCTCTTGGCCGTCGATAGCCTCAAGCACACAGGCCTCTCCGTGGATGTCCAAGCCATCCATTCTGGCGCTACCGCCTCCGAGATGGACGAGCTGCTCTCATCCCACGCCCTCAACGACTGTGACCTCGTCTTCGGTCCATTGGACGCCGCCCAGCTGCCCGCACTCGCCGACTACTGCGACCTCCACGACACGCACCTCGTGGTGCCCTTCACCACGCTGGCCACACAGCTCACAGGCCACCCACGCCAGTACCTCATCAACGCCCCACGCCCGCGTGTGCAGGAGGAAGCCGTGTGGTACATCCAAAGCCAGTTCGCCGACTACAACATCATCCTCGTGGAGACCAACGAGTCCAACGAGGAAGGCACCGCCCTCGTGGAGCTGCTGCGCAAGAACTTCAACAAGGATGCCTACTACCTGCGCGTCCTCAACATCGAAGGCGACGACATGGCCTTCCTGCAAGCCTTCAACCCCACGCGCAAGAACCTCATCATTCCCAACTCCTCCTCCCTGAAAGCCTTCAACAAGCTCATCACCAAGCTGAAGGACTTCCAGCAGGAGCACGCCCACTACGAGATGGCCCTCTTCGGCTACCCCGCCTGGCAGACCTACACACAGCAGCTGCTCTCCGACTTCTACCAGATGAACACCTACGTCTATACCTCCTTCTACCGCAACCCCCTGTCGCGCCGCAGCGAGGCCATAGACCGCCAGTTCATGCAGTGGTTCCACACACCCATGAGCCCCACCTACCCGCGCTACGCACTCATGGGCTTCGACCTCGCCTACTACTTCCTGCGAGGCATCTACCTCTACGGGCGCGCCGACCTGGAGGAATCCCTCAACACCGTACCCGCCGACCCCTACCAGCACCCACTCCACTTTGAGAGCCCGCGCGAGGGCGACGGCTACATCAACACCTTCGTGGAACTCATCCACTACTCCCCCAACCAGACCATCGAACTCATCAACCGCAACCGCTGATGAAGCCCGCCAGCCTCCTCCTGCTCCTTGCCGTGCTGCTCTGTGCGCCACTTCGGGCGCAGGTAGGCGAACACCGCAACGACCTCACCATAGGCCTCAACGGCGGCTACCTCCTCAACCGCACCTCCTTCAACCCCACCATCAAGAAGAAGTACAAGGGCGGCGAGACCTTCGGCGTCACCGTGCGCTACACCTGCGAGAAATACTTCGCCGCCATCTGCGCCATACAAGCCGAGATCAACTACGCCAACATGGGCTGGAAGGAAGACATCGACCCCGAACTCAGCAGCGACACCTACTACCGCGATATGCGGTACATCCAGATGCCCATCTTCGCGCGCCTCAGCTGGGGTCGCGAGCGCAAAGGCTTCCTCTTCGGCTTCCTCATAGGTCCCCAGCTCGGCTACTGCTTCAGCGAGACCGAGCACTATAGCGACCCCTGGGCCGGCACGCCGCGCCCCAACAACGTTACCCAGCAGTACGGCAAAGCCGTCGAGCGCCGCTTCGAGTACGGCATCTCCGGAGGCCTCTCCTTCGAGATAGGCACCAAACACGCAGGCCGCTTCATGCTCGAAGGCTACTACTTCTACGGCCTCAGCGACATTTTCAACAACAGCAAGAAAGACCCCTTCGGTCGTTCCGCCAACGGCGCCATCATCGTCAAAGCCGTCTACCTCTACGACATCATCCGCACCAAGGACATCGTCGAGAAGCCCCGCAAGCGCAAGCGCAAATAACCCCACGCCCTTCCACCGAGTTCCACGCATGGAACGCGCCTGAAGACCACGGTCTTCAAGCCGTAAGACCGCGGTCTTCCAATTTTTCTCACGCGTGAGAAAAATAAGAAGGACGCGTCCTTCGGGGCGATACGACGCGTCGTGATGGCCGTTACGACGCGTCGTAACAAAAACAGGGTCTTATCGCACAAAAATTTACCGAATCATCGTAAAACCCTACACCTCGCGCAAAATCCTTATAACACCCGTGAAAACCAGCCCATTATCCCGCGCATACCCCTACGCAACCTCACGCAACCTCGCGCAACCCTACACGCTACATGCTGCCAATATGCGCGACCTTGCGTGAGGTTGCGCGAGGTTGCGCAGGGTGACGCGCGCCGCAATCTACTGGCCACCAATCAATTGCATCCATTTTGCGCGAGGTGTAGGGTTTTAAGCTATTTCGGTAAAAAACTGTAGTATGGTGCATTGCCTTACGAAGCAGGCCACCTTTCTCGAAAGGCCATGAGATACACTATGCCTTATTTCTGCGCGAGACACCCAAGAATCCAGATAGCGTGAAGATATATTATCCCAATGATGTGATGACAATGCCTTAGAGGCCCTACACAGCAGGCTGCATCGGGTGATGCAGCCTGCTGGATGAAAATTCGTGCGATGTGCGGACTTATTCTGTTATGAAATATTTATTTTTCTCAGATGTCAATGGAAGCCTTGACGTAGGCTGACTGGTCGGTCTGTTCGTTGTGGATGCCATCGATGTCTGCTTGGGGATTGTCACCTCCGCCTGGTTCCTCACCGCCACCTGGTTCCTCACCGCCACCTGGATTGTCACCTCCTCCTGATTCCTCACCACCACCATCGGGGTTCTCTCCGTCACCACTCGGATTGACGGGTGATGGAGAGGGCTGCTCTTGTTGTGGATTAGGTTGATTGTCATCTGATTTTTCACACGCGGTCAAAGTGAAAGCGGCTACCATAAAGGCGATGATAATATTTAGATAATTGGATTTCATATTGCTATCGTTGAATGAGTTGTTCTTATTTCTTCTTACACAAATGACCATGAATGCTTTCATGAACTTCTCATGAATTATTTGGCAAATGCAACCTTCTTGCCATTACGAATGTAGATACCGCGACGATTGGGATGTGTGATGCGGCGACCTTGTAGGTCGTAATAGATGGCATTGTCGGTCTCTGCCCCGGATGTTTCCTCTTCAAGGTCGGCAATAGCTGTGGCGTCGCCCTCGATGTTAAAGGCCCGAATCTTATGAGCTTGTTCTTTCGGGATGGCAAGCCAGGCCTTATGTGCATCCATTTTAAATGCTGCGCCATTGTCTGCTCCCCAGTACCAGCCGAAAACATTCTCCAGCTCTGAACCCTTAGCACCAAATGCCAGTTTATAGAAATAGCTATCACCGTCAGCGCTGGTCATCGTAGTCTCGTCGCTGCCATGCAGCAGGTTTTCACCTGTGTAGGATTTTGTTACATCCGTCTGAACAAGCGTGAAGGTGCCAGCCTGCATCTTATCGCTTTTCAGCATGACGGCTATCCCCTTTGGAACGATTCCACGATCAGCACCTATAGCAACTTCCTCATAAACAATCTTATCGTTTTGAGTTCCTGTGACTGTGTATGCTGTTAAACCTTGTGGAAGCGTGTAGTTCGTTTCTGAGTCGTAGAACGTAGCGTAGCCCAGTGATGAAAGTGTCACATCCATGTCTTTATCAACATCCTTGCGTGTCGCTCCTTCCTGAATGGAGAAGAATTCCTTCCATTGATTAGCGGCTTGATAAGCAGTTAATGCCCCTGTAGGCACCTTCAGCGTGCAAACCCATTTATTGATATCATCCAATGCCTGTGTGCCACAGAGGGGTGGCGTTGTGGCAAGACTAACGATCTTGTTTATATTCGTACAATCCGAGAATGCCTCCTTGCCTATACTTTTGACTTTCCCTGCAAATGCAAAAAAGTCAAGGCTACAACAGCCTGAGAAAGCCCAGTCGCCAATCTTAGTTACTTTATTGCCAATGCGAACATTCTTCAGGTTCGCACATCCATAGAATTCATTGTCAGAGATTTCGGTCTCAGAGCCTGTCACAACAGTTGAGCGTAATGAGGTATTCCGATAGAAAGGGGAAAAACCATAATCGCTAGACGTGTTATAAGATATATTGCGGCCAATATAGACAGAGTCTAAGGGACAATCTGCAAACAGGGGACTGATCCCATTGGAGCCCAATGAAAGCGTCGTTCCAATCTCTCCATCATCCTCCATGATGAAAGTCTTCAAGCTGCGGCATAGTTTGAATGCTTCATTCCCAACACTCTTGACGTTGCGTAAAATGACAAACTGGTTCAAAGAACTACAGTTCGCAAAAGCAGAAGCACCAACACTTCCTTTATTATCTATCCTAGCTGTAGTTAAACTGGTGCAATTATAAAAGGCTCTTGATGCTATATCTGTAATGGCCTCACCAATTCCAATTTCGCGCAACCCCGTATTTTCAAAGGCAGAAATTCCAATAGCTCCTTTATTATCAAGAGTCGCAGAAGTAAGAGCTTTACAGTTATAAAACGCTCTCTCGCCAATAGTATTAACTGAGCGCCCGACCTGCACTTGTTCCAAATTGGAACTTTCAAATGCAGAAGTCCCGACAGAACCCGAATTATTGAGAATGGCAGAAGCCTGCGATGTAATGCGAAAGAATGCTCTTTCTTTTATGTCTGTCACAGATTTCCCCAATTCTATTTTCTGCAACTTGGTTCCTTCAAAAGCTGATTTACCAATATAACCATGATGATTGAACGTTGATGTGGTTAGACGTGTACAATTATAGAATGCCTTTTCGCTGATATCAGTCACCGAACTTCCGATTTCCACATTTTGCAAACCAGAGGATTCAAATGCAGATATCCCAATGTCGCCTTTATGATTGAGTTTCGCAGAACTAAGCTTACCACAATCCATAAAGGCATAGTTGCCTATGAGACCTTGGAAGCTCAATTGAATATCTGTAATATAATCATTATCATAGCAGCAATATGGCTTCATGTTTAGGACACTCCACTCATAACCTTGATAGGTCACCGTTTTAGAGATGTTCACCTTTTCGCATTCATTTCCGTAGATACAGTCAATTGCATCGCAAGTAAAATCGTAAGTATGATTGGAGTAATAAACCATTCTCACTGGCACATATTTAATGCCGTCTTTTTCAAAGATGGATTCCAATAAAGGGTAGACAGTCTTATTATTTAACAAAGAATATTGGTTATTGGTTACATAATTCACGACTCCGGAGGCATTACCATACCCGACTGGAGGAGTATTTCTAAGCCAAATCACTTTCGTTGGTTGATGATCTAAAAAGACATCTCTTCCGATAGATAATACACATGAGCCAATAGTTACAGAGTTCAAATTGCTGCAACGAGCGAACGTATAATCTCTAATCTCAAACACGCTATTGGGGATTGTAACAGATCTCAGACTGCTGCAACCAGAGAATGCACTTTGGCCGATGCCAGTCACGCTATTGGGAATGGTGATGGAGGCCAGGTTGTTGCAACCTGAGAATGCACTTGGCCCGATTCCAGTCACGCTATTGGGGATGGTGAAGGAGGACAGGTTGCTGCAACCTGCGAATGCACCTTGTTCGATGTGAGTCACGCTATTGGGGATGGTAACAGATCTCAGGCTACTGCATTCATAGAACGCATAGTCGCTAATCCCGTTCACGCTGTTGGGGATTGTAACAGATATCAGACTGCTGCAACCAGAGAACGCATATCTGCCAATGTACCCCACGCTGTTGGGAATGGTAACAGATGTCAGGCCGCTGCAACCTGCGAACGCTGAACTGTCAATCCAGGTTACGCTATTGGGGATTCTAACAGATGTCAGGCTACTGCAATCTGCTAATGCAGAACTGCCAATGCTCCTCACGCTGTTGGGAATGGAAACAGATCTCAGGCTACTGCATTTATAGAACGTTTTATCTTCAATCTTGGTCACGCTGTTGGGGATTGTAACAGATCTCAGACTGCTGCAACCAGAGAACGCGTAAAAGCCAATGCTCTTCACACTGTTGCCGATTGTCACCGATGTCAGGCTGCTGCAATCTGAGAACGCAGAACTTTCAATCTTGGTCACGCTGTTAGGAATGGTGACAGATGTCAGGCTGCTGCAATCAGAGAACACAGAACTTTCAATCGTAGTCACGCTGTTAGGAATGGTGACAGATGTCAGCCTGCTGCAATCAGAGAACGCATATATGCGAATCCTAGTTACGCTGTTAGGAATGGTGACAGATGTCAGACCTGTACAACCAGAGAACGCATAACCGCCAAGCGATGTTACGCTGGAAGGGATGGTGATGGAGATCAGGCTGCTGCATTTAAAGAAAGCACGATCACCAATGCTGGTGACGGAGTAGGTCTTTCTGCCATAGGTAACGGAAGAGGGAATGACTACAAAACCGCTATATTCGTTAGAGTATTCAGAATACGAACTCCCTCGATAGCTCACTGCCAATTCTGTTTGGTCATCATTAAAGACATAATAGATGGTAACACCATCGTCATTTGCGGCCTCAATGTCATGGCCAAATGATGCAGTTGTTCCGACTATACTTACAAGAATGGCGAGCAAGTATGTATATGTTAAATGTTTCATAAGAATATAATATCTTTTACATTCATTTGTGCTTTTTAATCCATTATTTGAGATTATTATGCATTTAAGCTATAGCTCTTGATTTTCAGATATTTGCAATTTAATTTCCTTAAGCCAATTATTCGAAAACAAACTATTAACACGGACTTGCTTCCATGAACAGCTATCTTCATATAACGGATCATTGCTTAAATTTATATCTGTATGACTAATACAATCTATATTTTTCTCGCTTATCGTATAAATATGCTTTGGAAAAGTATCTAATGAACTATAAAATGCAATAAATCGAGGTTTATCAATATGAATATAAATATACTCAAATATTGTCTTTGAGCTTTCTATTTGATTCTCTTTTTCCCTCATAAAAAGAATGCCCTCTTCTTGAGGATTGTCGTTTGGGATGTTCATAACCGTATTAATGTATATGCCTATAGCAACCCAGAGTCAGCGGTTAGTAAAGTATGTATATGAAAGACGTGGGTGCTCTACTCGCTCATCCCACGTACGGGCTCTCGCATTGCCTTGACCAGGATAAGCAACTCGATAGCCCACGCCGCGTGATATTGTAGAGACTGTTCACTTGGTTAAAAACGAACAGGGTACAATTCACCCAATGTGGACGTTGCAGTTGCGTTTTCTTCTGGTCTGAATTTGCGAGATTCGTACGTTGAAGATAACGTTCGTAAACGTCCTTTTTCCAATAAGATTTGACCCTCAAGCCCGTTGTGGGCTATCGAAGTCGCTGCAAAAGTAGTGATTAATTTGATTCGGGCAAAAGAAAAGCACGGAAATTCGCGGAATGGAACGGAAATACGCGGAAAAGTTAGCTGCAAGGTTGAAAAAGCAGCATTAAAATTTGGCGGAACCGCAGAAAATGCGTTCCTTTGCAACAGAAAAAGATGTGAGTTGCATATAGGCGCGATAACATCAAGCTCCGCAACCGTCTTCTATAAAGAGGCCGTGGACTGTGAAGTTCATGGCCTCAATATTTCTAATCGGCTCTCCATCTCGCGACGGGATTGATAGCGTGCATTGAGGCGAACAGCCTGACCATTGAAGACCACATAGCAATCAGTAATAATGCCGTTAATGAAATCTGCCCTTCTCCGTGCTATATACTTTGACAATTCAAAGGGACGCACTTGGAAGATATGTTCATCGAGGTCTATAACGACAATCTTACAACCTTGTTTCTTGGCCGATTTGAAACCTGCGGTAATGCCTTTCTCACCCATAATACCTTTACGGTCGCCCAATTCGTTGTTGATGGTATATTCAGGGTTCTTTAAACCGAAGACAAGACGATGAGGATTAATGATAATCGTAAGCTCAGGGAATGATGACAGGATGGCACGAGCAGCGCGAATATTGCTCGCAAGTTCGCCTGTATCAGCTTGTTCACTTATCAGAAGTCGGCTGCCAAAAACGAGGTCTTCTACATACATGTATATATCAATGGTATTATTCCTTATTCAATAAAAATCTAAGCGGACGCTTCTGTCTGTATGTCTATCTATTATGGTTTATTTCATAAACAGTATAAGGGTTTAAGAGTTATCGGGTTCTATGAACTAGCTCCGTAATGTGTCGGAGCATGGATTCAACAGATTCCATGCGTTCCTTAATGATTGCTTCCGATGCGGTGAATACGGCATCATAATCAGCACGTTCACGCATGGTTTCCATCTGCGACAGGAGCTTGCCTTCCTCTTCTGTTGCAAGTCCCGTTAAGACATACTCCTGTCCAAACTTTACCTTCATTCCATTATGAGAATGAACGGGGATACCATCGCTGACAAAGAGGGCGGTAATTGCATGGAACAAAGAATAGTAGAGGCGATTTGCAGCCACATTCCAACGAGCCTGACTACTGGTCAGACGAGCATCTTCCAATGCTTCATCGCTTTTGTGCAAATACAGGTTGATCAGCGTTTGCCTTTCTTCATCTTTTAAGCTCATTGTATCAACATTTTATCACGTTCTACATTCTGATAATACGGAGTGAATGAGCGAGCTTCCCACTCATCGAAGGTATAGAGTTGTGGACTCACGGCAGAGTTGTTCTTCCAACCTGCAACAACAAAGGGATAGGAGATATTGTCCTCATCCTGCGGAGTAATACTTGGCTTGTCAAGCAATATGAGCAAGTCCCAATCTGAATCCTCATGTGCATCACCACGGGCACGCGAGCCATATAGCCAAACATGTCCGTTTGGTGGAACGACTCTGCGCCCCGTTTCCCGGAGTTCCTGAATGATGTTCTTCTCGTTTGACGTCATGAGAGTGGTACTTCTAGAGGTTTCACGCCACAAAAGTAGGGATTAATTTAATTCGGGCAAAGGAAATTGCACGGAAAGATACACGGGAGACACGGAAATTCACGGAAAGGAACGGAAAAACGCGGAAAATAGCCTCCCGCGAGGATGGGAAATAGGGAAGTCCTCTATTTGTGGGGCGGAAGGATTTCGCGGAGGAAGGAGGGGGTATAGCCGTCGGGGCATTGGGCGACGGCTTCGGGGGTACCGCAGGCGAGGAGGCGACCGCCGCCGCGACCGCCGTCGGGGCCCATGTCGATGAGGTAGTCGGCGGATTTGATAACATCGAGGTTGTGCTCGATGACGAGGACGGTGTTGCCTTTATCAACCAAGCGCTGGAGGACGCCCAGGAGGACACGAATGTCCTCGAAATGAAGGCCTGTGGTGGGCTCATCGAGGATGTAAAGCGTGCGGCCTGTGTCGCGCTTGGCCAATTCCGTGGCGAGCTTCACACGCTGGCTCTCGCCGCCGGACAGAGTCGTGGAGGACTGGCCGAGCTTGATATAGCCGAGGCCGACATCCTGCAGGGTCTTGATCTTCTGGAGGATGGCGGGTTGGTTCTCGAAGAACTCGACAGCGCGGTTGATGGTCATATCGAGCACGTCGGCGATGCTCTTGCCCTTGAAGCGCACTTCCAGCGTCTCACGGTTGTAGCGTTTGCCGTGGCACTCCTCACAGGGCACCATCACATCGGGCAGGAAGTTCATCTCGATGGTCTTGTAGCCATTGCCACCGCAGGTCTCACAGCGCCCGCCCTTGACATTGAACGAGAAGCGTCCCGGCTTATAGCCACGGATGCGGGCCTCGGGCAAGGCGACGAAGAGGTCACGAATATCGGAGAAGACACCCGTGTAAGTGGCGGGATTCGAGCGCGGTGTGCGACCGATGGGGCTCTGATCAACATCAACGACTTTATCAATGTGCTCCAGGCCCTCGATGCGGTCGTAGGGCAAGGGGTCGCGCAGCGAGCGGTAGAAATGCTGGGAGAGGATGGGATGCAGGGTGTCGTTGATGAGCGAGCTCTTGCCGGAGCCGGAGACACCCGTCACACAGATGAGGGTCCCCAACGGGAAGCGCACATCGACATTCTGCAGGTTGTTGCCCCTTGCGCCAAAGAGCTCCAGCGCGTGGCCATTGCCCTTGCGGCGCACGGCGGGAATCTCTATCGCGCGCGTACCTTTTAAATAATCTCTTGTCAATGATGTGCCAGACGGCGCATCATTAACCAGGGATTCATATGTTCCTTGGAACATGACTTCCCCACCCTTGCGACCGGCGAAGGGGCCCATGTCGATGATATAATCTGCCTCGCGCATCATCTCCTCATCGTGTTCTACGACGATGACGGTGTTGCCCGTGTCGCGCAGGTCCTTGAGCGAACGAATCAGGCGTCGGTTGTCGCGCTGGTGGAGGCCGATACTAGGCTCATCGAGGATGTAGAGGACATTCACGAGCTTGGCGCCAATCTGTGTGGCCAGACGAATGCGCTGGCTCTCGCCGCCACTGAGGCTCATGCTGGTGCGCGAAAGGCTGAGGTAGTCGAGGCCGACATCGAAGAGGAACTGCAGGCGGGCACGAATCTCCTTGAGAATCTCGGGAGCAATCTTGCGCTGGCGGGGAGTGAGGAGGGAACCCTTTCCCGCCAGACATTCCTCATGAAGGGCGATAATCCATTGGCGGAGGTCCTTGATGTCCATGTCAGCCAGCTCGGCGATGTTCTTCCCGGCAATGCGGAAATGGAGGGCTTCGCGGTTTAGGCGCGCACCGTGGCACTCAGGGCAGACATCGGTCTTTGAGAACTGCTCGGCCCATTTCTGGGCGGTGGCGCTGGCATCGCTGTCCTGCATCATCTGGATGTATTTGATGAGGCCGTCGAATTCGATGTAGTAGTCGTTGGCGGTGTGGGCCGTGGCGGCAGGGATGCGCAGGCGTTCGGGACAGCCGTTGAGGATCTCGTCGATGGCCTCGTCGGGAATGTCCTGCAGGGGAGTCTGCAACGTGGCGCCATAGCGCTCCAGCAAGGCTTCCATCTGCCAGAAGATCATCTGCGGACGCGCCTTGCCCAAGGGGGCGATGCCGCCTTCCTTGACCGACAGAGAGCGATCAGGAAAGACCTTGCCGGCATCGATGAGGTTGACATAGCCGAGGCCCTTGCAACGCGGACACCAGCCCTGCGGCGAGTTGAACGAGAAGTTATGGGGCGCAGGGTCGGCATAGCTCATACCGGTGGTGGGGCACATGAGGCGACGGCTGTAGTGGCGCAGCGAGTTCGTCTCCATATCGAGCACCATCATCAGCCCCTCGCCCATCTTCAGGCAGAGCTCCACGCTTTTCTTAAGGCGGGAAAGGTCGTCTCCGCCTTCGGCGGAGGCGACCTTCATGCGATCCACGACCACTTCGATGGAGTGATTGATGTAGCGGTCCAGCTTCATGCCAGGCACCACCTCCTGCAGCTCACCATCCACGCGCACCCAAAGGAATCCCTTACGGCGCACGCTGTCGAAGAGCTCGCGGTAGTGACCCTTACGGTTCTTCACGAGGGGGGCCAGGAGTTGTATTTTATGCCCGGCATAGTCTTGAGCGATGAGCTCTACGATCTGCTCCTCGGTGTATTTCACCATCGCCTCGCCCGTCTCCCAGGAGAAGGCGTCGCCCGCACGGGCATAGAGGAGGCGCAGAAAGTCGAAGATCTCCGTGGTGGTGCCTACCGTAGAACGCGGATTCTTGTTGGTCGTCTTCTGCTCGATGCTGATGACGGGCGAGAGGCCTGAGATTTTATCAACATCAGGACGCTCCATACCGCCCAGGAAGTTACGCGCATAGGCCGAGAAAGTTTCAATATAGCGGCGCTGGCCCTCGGCAAACAAGGTGTCGAAGGCTAACGAGGACTTGCCCGAGCCCGAGAGACCGGTGATGACCGTCAGGCTCTGACGTGGGATGTCAACATCGATATTCTTGAGGTTGTGGACACGGGCGCCCCGAACGCTAATTGTCTGTTTCTCCTTCATTCTCTGTGTAGCGCGTCAGGACATTCACGTCCTTGCGTATCTTGTACTCTGTACCATCGGCGCCCTTGGCAACGACATTCACGAAATAGACGCCGTCCTTCACCGTCTTGCCGTTGTACTTGCCATCCCATCCTCCATGCGGGTCTGTCCACTGGTAGAGCTTCTGCCCCCAACGGTTGAAGATGGTGGCCTTGAACTCCACGATACTCTGGAGCGTGCTCTGCTTGGCACGATAGATGTCGTTGTGCCCGTCGCCGTTAGGCGAGAAGGCATTGGGCATCTCGAGTTTCGATTCAGAGACGGTCACGGTGAACGTCGATGGTGTCGTACCCTCCTCGGGGTAGTCAACGGTCAGGCCATTGGCATCCGTAAAGGTGGCACGCAGCTCGATGATAAACGTGCCACTCTGGCTGAAGGTGTATTCGAAGTCCTCGCCGGAGCGCGTAATGAGGTAGTCGTTCCAGCTCTTATCGGAGGTATATACGTGCCACGTGTAGCTGCCTACATAGCCCTCGTAATCGGAAGGATTCGCCGTGAAGCGCCCCGTCACGGGTGCCGAACCGGTGAAGCTGCTCCCCGATTCCTCGGCAGGCTGACCCTCGGAGTCCGTGTAGGAGTACGTCGCCGTCGGCGTACACGTCTGGGCCTGCAGGTGGAAGGCGGCCACCAGGAACAGGATGAAGGAGAGGAGATATTTATTCAAGATGCTTGTCATTATCGCTTACGATTTAAGCTTTAGGGAGAGGCTATTGGCTCAGCACTTTGAGCGCATCGATGAGTTCCTTCTTCAGCGGTTTGTCGCTCTTGACGGCACTAGAGAAGGGAACATAGACCACCTCGTCATTCTTGAGGCCAACCATCACATTTCGCTGACCATCCAAGAGTGCATTCACGGCACCCACGCCGAGGCGCGACGCCAAGATACGGTCGCCAGCAGAAGGTCTGCCGCCACGCTGCAAGTGGCCCAAGATGGAAACACGAACGTCGTACTCGGGATACTCCTTGCGCACACGTTCGGCATAGTGCATAGCACCGCACTTGGGACTCTCTGAGACAATGACGATGCTCGAGGACTTGGACTTGCGAATGCCACGACCGATGAACTGTGCCAGCTGGTCAACTTTGGTCTGTTCCTCGGGAATGATAGCCGCTTCGGCGCCTGCGGCGATGGCTGAGTTCTGTGCCAGGAAGCCGGCATCGCGTCCCATCACCTCGACAAAGAAGATGCGCTCGTGGGAGTAAGCTGTATCGCGAATCTTATCCACACATTCCATGATGGTGTTGAGCGACGTATCGTAGCCGATGGTGAGGTCAGTGCCGTTGAGGTCGTTGTCAATGGTGCCGGGCAGACCGATGCAGGGTACATCATACTCCGACGCAAACAGGCGGGCACCCGTCAGGGAGCCGTTGCCGCCAATGACCACCAGTGCATCGATGCCTGCAGCGACCATATTCTCGTAGGCACGCTTGCGCCCCTCCTCGGTCATGAAGTCCTTCGAGCGGGCTGTCTTCAGAATCGTACCGCCAAGACATATGATACCCGAGACACTCTCGGTCGTGAATTCCTTGATCTCGTTGTGAATGAGACCTTCGTAGCCACGATAGATACCTTTCACAGCGAAACCATTGGCGATGGCAGCACGTGTCACCGCACGGATGGCAGCATTCATTCCGGGCGCATCACCTCCTGAGGTGAGGATGCCTATACATTTGATTTTACTCATATTTGTGGGTTATTTAATGCTAACTGCGGGCAAAGGTAGTGAAAAAAACAGAAAACGAGCCGTCAGAAGTGTCCGACGGCTCGTTAATTATAATTAATTAATGTTTGCGCACGTATGCGAGGCGTTTTTTACTCGCCTTTCTCGAGCTTAGCCTTGAGTTCAGCCAGTGCATCGATGTCACCAAGTGTGGTGCTGGCAGCCTGGTTCTGTATAGCGGGCTGAGCCTCCTTAGCGGGACGCTTGGTAGCTGCACGCTCGGCCTTGCGAGCCTCGCGCTGCTCCGTGCGAGCGGCATCCTCGTAGATACGGCTGTGGCTGAGGATGATGCGCTTGCTCTCCTTGTTGAACTCGATGACCTTGAACTGCAGCTTCTCGCCCTGCTGAGCCTGGCTGCCGTCCTCCTTCACGAGGTGCTTGGGGGTTGCAAAGCCTTCCACGCCGTACTCCAGCTGGATGACAGCACCCTTGTCGAGCAACTCAGTGATGGTGCCTTCGTGCACGCTGTCGCGTGTGAACACGGTCTCAAAGACATCCCAAGGATTCTCCTCGAGCTGCTTGTGGCCGAGGCTGAGGCGACGGTTCTCCTTATCGATTTCAAGGACAACAACCTCCATGTCGTCACCAATCTTGGTGAACTCGCTGGGGTGCTTCACCTTCTTAGTCCAGCTGAGGTCGCTGATATGGATGAGACCATCCACGCCCTCTTCGAGCTCTACGAAGACACCGAAGTTGGTGAAGTTGCGGACGCGAGCGGTGTGCTTGCTGCCAACGGGGTACTTCACCTCGATGCTCTCCCAGGGATCTTCCTTCAGCTGCTTGATGCCAAGGCTCATCTTGCGCTCCTCGCGGTCGAGGGTCAGGATGACAGCCTCTACTTCGTCGCCAACCTTCATGAAGTCCTGAGCGCTACGCAGGTGCTGGCTCCAAGACATCTCGCTAACATGGATGAGACCCTCTACGCCGGGGGCCACCTCGATGAATGCGCCGTAGTCGGCCATCACAACGACCTTGCCCTTCACCTTGTCGCCCACCTTGAGGTTGGGATCGAGCGCATCCCAAGGATGCGGAGTGAGCTGCTTCAGGCCGAGAGCGATGCGCTTCTTCTCCTCGTCGAAATCAAGGATAACGACGTTGAGCTTCTGATCGAGTTCAACCACCTCATGCGGATCGCTGACGCGGCCCCAGCTGAGGTCGGTGATGTGAACGAGACCATCCACGCCGCCCAGGTCGATGAACACACCGTAGGAGGTGATGTTCTTGACGGTACCTTCGAGCACCTGACCCTTCTCGAGCTTGCTGATGATTTCCTTCTTCTGCTGCTCCAGCTCGGCCTCGATGAGTGCCTTGTGGCTGACAACAACATTGCGGTAGTCCTGATTGATCTTGACAATCTTGAACTCCATGGTCTTGCCCACGAATACATCGTAGTCGCGGATGGGCTTCACGTCGATCTGGCTGCCGGGCAGGAAAGCCTCTACGCCGAAGACATCGACAATCATACCGCCCTTCGTGCGGCACTTGATAAAGCCCTTGATAATCTCCTCGTTCTCGAGAGCGGCATTGACGCGATCCCAGCTCTTCGCTGCGCGAGCCTTCTTGTGAGAGAGGATAAGCTGACCTTTCTTGTCTTCCTGATTCTCAATGTAAACCTCTACCTTGTCACCAACCTGCAGGTCGGGATTGTAGCGGAATTCTGCGGCCGAGATGATACCATCGCTCTTGTAACCGATGTTCACAACGACCTCGCGCTTGTTGATGCTGATGACCGTACCTTCTACGACATCGTGATCAGCAACGCCTGTCAGGCTCTTTTCGTAAGCCGCAGCCTGATCATCGCGGCTTTGCTCAGTCTGAGCAGCGCCCTTCTCGTAACCTTCCCAATCGAAGTCCTCGAGGGGCTGAATGTTTGTTAAGTTTGACATAGGGTTAATTAAATAAAAATGAATGTTTTAATAACGTTAGACTTTATGTTGTTTTGAAAGTCGGCTGCAAAGGTACGTAAAAAGTTTAAAGTTTAAGGTTTAAAGCTTAAAGTTTTTGCGTTTTTGCCGTTATTTTTTCAATCCTCCGTCTTTTCGACCTTCTTGCGGCTGCGACGCTTGGGCTTCTCCTCGGCCTTGTTCTGCAGCTGTACACCTGCCAGTTCGGGGTCAATCATGATACGGCCGCAGTACTCGCAGACGATGATCTTCTTGCGCATACGAATGTCCAACTGACGCTGGGGCGGAATCTTGTTGAAGCAACCGCCGCAGGCATCGCGCTGCACATAGACCACACCCAGACCATTGCGTGAGTTCTTACGAATACGTTTGAAGGCGCTGAGCAGACGGGGCTCGATGGTGGCCTCCAGGTTCTTGCTACGCTCACGCAGTTTCTCCTCCTCGGCACGTGTCTCGGAGATAATCTCATCGAGTTCGCTCTTCTTAATGTCGAGGTCTGTGCGACGCTCCGTGACATTGTCCGAGCAGCGGCGAATCTCCTCCTGCTTGCTCTCGACAGCAGCGTTAGCCTCGCGTATCTTCTTTTCATTGAGCTGGTTGTCCAGCTGCAGGTATTCGATTTCCTTTGTCAGGTTCTCATACTCGCGATTGTTGCGTACATTGTCCAGCTGGCTGGTGTAACGCTCGATGTTGGCATTGTTGTCCTGAATGCCTACGCGGCGACGAGCCACCTCTTCCTGCAAGGCAGCAATCTCGCCCTGAATCTTCTCAATGCGGGTCGTGAGACCTTCGATTTCATCCTCCAAGTCCTGCACTTCCAAAGGAAGTTCACCACGAAGGGTCTTGATTTTGTCAATCTCCGAGAGCATGGTCTGGAGCTGGTACAGGTTCTTCAGTTTCTCTTCAATGCTGAGATCCTGCGGGTCTTTCTTTTCTCTTGCCATTGTTATGATCGTTTAAAGTTTAATGTTTAAAGTTTAAAGGGTTAGGCATATGGGGCTTATAGGGCTTATAAGGCTTATTGGGCTTATGGGCTTAAGGGCTTATGGGCCCTATAGGATTCTTATCGGGTTGGTGTTAACTTCTGTGTCATAGACGGGAAGCGTCGGGGCCACGTCCTCTATGATATTACGGAATATCTCACGTGTAAACTGCTCACTCTCATAATGTCCCAGCACAGCAATCTGTATCTGCTGCTCATGCCCGAACCAAGTATGGTAGTGCATCTCGCCCGTGAGGAACGCATCAGCCTCAGTTGCCAAAGCTTCATCGAGGGCAAAGTCACCAGCACCGCCGCAGATGACAACGCTCTCTATGGGACGCTCCAGCAGTTGGTTATGCTGCAGAGCCTCCACGTGAAAGGCCTGCTTCACACGCTGCAAGAACGCCAGCGAATCCTCGCCGACCGGCAAGTAGCCAACAACGGCATTGCCCGCTTTCACCTGTCGTCCGCCAATGCTGACGATACGCGGCGAGAGCAGCTGCACATCGATGAGTCCGAGTTTCTCGGCCATCTTGAAGTTCACGCCGTCCTCGGCACTGTCCAAATTGGTGTGGGCAGCATAGATGCAGAGGTCGTTCTGTATGGCCATGCGCAGGCAACGCTGCACCTGGGTCATGTCCGTCACCTGCTTCAACCCGTGGAAGAGCAATGGATGGTGCGCCACGATGAGGTTACAGCCTAGGTCAATAGCCTCGCGCAGCACCTCCTCGGTGACGTCTAAACACAATAATGCCCCTGAAACCTCCGTCTCTGTCAATCCACATTGCAAGCCAGCATTGTCGTAGCTTTCCTGCAAGGGCAGAGGCGCGAACTGTTCAAGGGCAGCAATGATTTCCTTGATTTTCACGTCTTGATACGCTTTTGCGGGCGCAAAGTTACATAAAAAGTTCCAAGTTTCAAGTTTCATGCTTAAAGTTTTTGCATTTTAGGCGTATTTTTCTGCTTCTGGGCTCTTTTTTCACCCTTTTTGTACCTCAAGTATATAAATAATGTGTACTTTTGCCTCGATAAACAACCCTCCCCCCCCCTATCAACTCTCAACCATAAACCCTCAACCATAAACCCTCAACCATAAACCCTCAACCATAAACCCTCAACCATAAACCCTATATGTTGACCCGTTCCATCCTTCGTTCACTCTGCGCCCTGCTGGTGGGATTCCTGCTGGTGAGCAATCCCACGGAGATGACCGTGCTGATTGTTCAGATTATCGGCGGACTCTTCACGCTCTCGGGCATTATCGCTTTCATAGGTTATTTCACGGCCAAGGTGCGCGCTACCGGATTCCGCCCCGTCTTCCCCATCGTGGGGCTGGGCAGTGTGGCATTGGGCGTACTGCTGTTACTAATGCCTATGCAATTCGTGAACATCCTGATGTATGTACTGGGTGTCCTGTTGTGCCTCGTGGGTGTAGGTCAGATTATCAGCCTCATCAGTAACCGCACCTTTGCACCGCTGACATGGTCGCTCTTCGTGATGCCGTTGCTCATCATCGCTACTGGCATCTTCATCTTGCTGCGTCCCATACAGGCTGCCTCGCTGCCCTTCATGATTCTGGGTGGAGCCTATATCTTCTATGGCGTCATCGAATTCATCTTCGGTTTCCGTTTCTATCGTTACCGTCGCATATATGATGCCGCAGCCGCCGAACAGGCAGCCGCTGAGCAGGCAGCTGCCGAAGCAGTCCGCGAGGCAGAGGCTGTGGAGATTATTGATGACGCCACCACAATCCCCGAAGATTCCGACCTCCCCATTGATATCACCCGCTAACACCTCATCCTATAATGACTCATAAGCTCATCACATTCCTCACGTTCAGCATCCTGACGCTTAGCGCTACGGCACAGAATAAGACCTTCACCGTAGCTGCCATGAACGTGGACGGTCTGCCGAAGGAAATCAATCTTGGCATTCGGAAGATCAGCCTGAACCCTGATGCAAAAGGCGGTGACGGTGCAAAAGCCATCAGTCAGAAGCTCGCCACTAAAGACTACGATATTATCGGTTTGAGTGAGGACTTCAACTACCACGGCTCTCTCATGACAGCCATCGGCGACAAATACTATGCCGGCACGCATCGCGAGTCCATTGATGCCGGCACCATCGCCAAGGCACTGCTCAACGACAACACCTTTGACACCGATGGGCTCGGGCTTCTTTGGAAGAAAGAGCTCAACGTGGGCAGTGAGTTCTGGACACGCTGGAACCAATGGAATGGCAAGTTTGACCAAGGCGCTGACGGTCTCATCAAGAAAGGATTCCGATACTATCTGGCCAACTTCGGCGACGATGTCCTCGTGGACATCTATATTCTCCACATGGATGCTGAGACCAATGATGGAGACCTCGCCGCCCGCGAGTCGCAGATGGGGCAGCTCGCCGATGACATCCTGCGCATCAACCCCAGCAAGCGCCCGAAGATCGTCATGGGCGACACCAACTGCCGTTACACGCGTGACCGCCTGAAGACCCTCTTCATTGATGTCATCAACGCTGACGGGCGCTACGAGATAAAGGACGCGTGGGTGGAGAAATGCAAGAGCAACACCTATCCCACCTACGGCACTCATGACCTATGGGTTGATGACCTTGGTTACAAAGAAGGCGAGATCGTAGATAAGATATTCTACATCAATCCCAAGTACGGCATGCAACTGCGCCTCAACAAGTTCTTTGTGGACACGGATTTCAACGACGACAACGGCGAGCCGTTGGCCGACCACTACCCCGTCGTAGCCAACTTCACGACCCGTGGCACACTCTACGATCCAGCGTCCTACTGGAGCGGCGAGTATAACACAGAATACCAAGTCTATGCGGAAATGTATAACCGTCTGCTGCCCCTCACCGCCTCCAGCCTCCAACTCATCCGCGAACAGCTTCCCGCCCTGCTCACAGAGCATGTCTCTGCAGGAAGTGATATCGTAGAACGCATGAAATCATTCCTGCACGATTTTACGCTCTTCATGCAGGAGAACTACGAAGCCAACGACAACACGTCACGCATCAAGAACCCATCTTTCGAAGAGGGCGTACGGCTGCAGACAGGTCAAGTGCAAGGATGGACCGTAGCTCCCGATGTGGAGGAGGCCTTCATCTCTGGTGTCATTGACAACGATGAAGGAAAAGCCATCCGTAACTTCAATCCACACGATGGGGACTATGTCTTCAACACCTGGGGCGGCTACCCGGCCAATGGTTTCTACTGTCGTCAAAAGCTGTCGCTCCCGCTGGGCTGGTACCTTTTCTCTGCCGTCTTGGCAACAGACTACGAGAACTCCGTGTACCTCCGCTTCGGCGACTATCGCGAATCCACAGGTCCACAGACCGACCGCACACGCGGACAGTGCATCAATATTATCGGCTACCACCCGGGCGGTTCCATTATCATCGGCGCTGAGTCTAACGGTTGGTTCGAGGCCGATGACTTCCGCCTCTCACACCTCGTCTATAGCCCAACGGGCATTGAGTCTGTGGAAACGGATAATGCCTCAACCCTCAACCCTCAACTTTCAACGGTATATACCCTCGACGGGTGCATCCTTTCTGCGCCCCGACGTGGGCTCAACATCATTCGCCGCCCCGACGGAACGACCCAGAAGCTACTCGTCCGTTAACGGTAACTTTGCATTTCTTCCAGGATGGCGCATGCATCTTTTACGGTGTTTACGCCTCGTATCAGCATCGAACGACGACCTTTGACCTCGTCGAGTTGGCAGTCTGCGACATGTAGCGTACAGTAGGTGATGCACTGCCCGAAGGCGGGTGACTGGAAGAAGGGAGAGTCATCATCTTTCACGAAATAGAGACGCAGGCGCCCGTTCTTCAGCATCACACGCTCGGCACCGAAGTACTTGCCCAGGCGGCGTACTGTGACCACACGGATGAGTTCTTCGGCCGTCTCGGGAATCGGTCCGAATCGGTCAATGAGTCGTTTGCGGAAAGCCTCGACAGCCTCTTCCGTTTCCAGTCCGTCCAATTCGCGGTAGAGGAGCATACGTTCTGTGCTTCCTGGCACGAAAGAATCCGGGAAGGACATTGTCATATCGCTCTCCAGCTGACATTCATCCACGAAGGCTTCGCCACTGGTAACCTCACCCGATGCCACTTGTTGGGCATAGAGTTCCTTGAACTCGTCGTTCTTCAGTTCCTTGACGGCCTCAGAAAGAATCTTCTGGTAGGTCTCATAGCCTAAATCAGCAATGAAGCCGCTCTGCTCGGCACCCAGAAGATTGCCCGCGCCGCGGATGTCCAGATCCTGCATGGCGATATGTATGCCGCTGCCCAAATCCGAGAAATTCTCGATGGCCTGCAGGCGGCGGCGCGACTCCGTGGGCAGTGCGCCCAGAGGCGGAGCCAACAAATAACAGAACGCTTTTTTATTCGAGCGCCCTACCCGACCGCGCATCTGATGCAAGTCGGAAAGACCGAAGTTATGGGCACCACAGATGATGATGGTGTTGGCGTTGGGAATGTCGAGACCGCTCTCAATGATGGTCGTTGAAATGAGGACATCGTAGTCGTAGGACGCAAAAGCCATCATCACCTTCTCCAGCTCCTCGGGGTGCATCTGCCCGTGACCTACGGCCACGCGGGCATCGGGAACATACTTGTGCACCAGCTCCTCCAGCTCGGGCAAACCCGAGATGCGGTTGTTCACGATGAAGACCTGACCATTGCGGCTCATCTCAAAGCCGATGGCTTCGGCAATGACCTCGGGCGAGAAGGTGTGCACTTCAGTCTGTATGGGATAGCGGTTGGGCGGTGGTGTCTGTATGACGCTCAAATCACGGGCACCCATCAGCGAGAACTGCAGGGTTCGCGGAATGGGCGTGGCGGTGAGCGTCAGCGTATCGACATTCACCTTCATCTGGCGCAGCTTCTCTTTCGTGGCCACACCGAACTTCTGCTCCTCGTCGATGATAAGCAGGCCCAGGTCCTTGAACTTCACGCCTTTGCCAATGAGCTTGTGCGTTCCGACGAGGATGTCTATTTTGCCCGCTTCCAAGTCGGCGAGAATCTCCTTCGTCTGCTTGGGCGTTCGGGCTCGGGTGAGATAATCCACGCGAACGGGCAGATCCTTCAAGCGGTCGGAGAAGGTATGGAAATGCTGGTAGGCCAACACCGTCGTCGGCACCATCACGGCCACCTGCTTGCCATCGGCAGCCGCCTTGAAGGCAGCCCGCACGGCCACCTCTGTCTTTCCGAAGCCCACGTCGCCACAGACGAGCCGGTCCATCGGACGCGAACGTTCCATATCGGCCTTCACATCGTTGGTGGCCTTGAGCTGGTCGGGGGTATCTTCATAGAGGAAGCTGGCCTCCAGTTCATGTTGCAAATAGCTATCTGGGCTGAACTTAAACCCTTTCTCCTCGCGGCGACGACTATAGAGCTGAATCAAATCGCGAGCAATATCTTTGATCTTTGCTTTCGTGCGCTCCTTCATGCGCTCCCAAGCACCAGTTCCCAAACGGTTGATGCGTGGTGGCTCGCCCTCCTTGCCTTTATATTTCGACACCTTGTGAAGGGCGTGAATGGAGACATAGACGACATCATCACGGTCGTAGGTAATCTTAATCATCTCCTGCATGTGGCCGTCTGCCTGCGGCACACGGACGAGCCCTCCGAAGCGGCCGATGCCATGATCGACATGCACCACATAGTCGCCTATCTCAAACTCCTGCAGTTCCTTCAACGACAGCGCCACCTTACCGCCGCGAGCACGTTCACTGCGCAGGTTAAACTTGTGGAAGCGGTCAAATATCTGGTGGTCAGTGAACAGACACACCTTCAGGTCGTTGTCCGCGAAGCCGGCATGAAGGGTGCGGTTAACGGGTGTAAAGGAAACATTTGCGCTCGCAAATATTTCCTTCAAGCGGTCATTCTGCTTGGCGGAGTCGGCCAGTATATAAATGGTGTAGCCTTTGGCGATATAGTCCTCAAGGGTGGAGGTGACAAGGTCGAAGTTCTTGTGAAAAATGGGCTGAGGGGAAATAGAGAAGCTTAAAGCGTTGAAAGTGGAGAGTTGAGGGTTGAGAGTTGGTTGCCCACACATCTCCACCCTTTTGAAACCCGCAAAGCCATGCTCAAAGGTCTGGGCATCGATGAGCAGTTTCTCTTTCTGAAACCCTGCGACTTCATCGCGCAGCTCCTCCCCTCCCTCACGGGAGGGGTCGGGAGTGGGTCTGCTTTTTTCTTCCAATATCGCCTGCCTGCTGAAGCCCTCTTCCCATATTTGTCCGATGCGCTCAGCCACGAAAGCGATATCTTTGGTGACAACAACCGTTTCCTCGGGCAAGAGCGTGGCAAGCGGAACCTGTTCCGTCTGTTCTGCGCTGAGGTCAGGGACCAGCGAGATCATCTCCTGCTGTCCGCGTGAGAGCTGGCTTTCGACTTCGAAAGTGCGAATGCTATCTACTTCATCGCCAAAGAAATCGATGCGATAGGGGTACTCGGAACTGAACGAGAAGACATCGACCAACGAGCCACGAACGGCAAACTGACCTGGCTCATAGACGTAGTCTGTGCGCTGGAAGCCGAACTCCAGCAACGTCTGCTCCACAAACGAGATATCTACCTGCTCACCTACACGCAACTGCAAGGTCCTATCATCCAACGTCTTCTTTGACACCACACGCTCCGCAATGGCCTCGGGGTAAGTCACCACCATCGGAACGCTTGTGCCAGTGGCAGTGACCTTTGCCAGCACCTCAGTTCTTAGTATCTCGCTCGCGGCATCGCGCTGGCCGAATTTCACAGCCCGACGGAACGACGAGGGGAAGAACAGCACTTGCTGCTCGTCGAGCAACTGCACCAGATCATGATAGAAATAGCCCGCTTCCTCCTGGTCGTCCAGAATAAACAGCAGAGGCGCATGATCATTGTCACTCGACGCTGCGCCCTTCAAATGGTGCAGTGCCGCAAAAACCAAGGGAGCAGAACTCGCCTGCAGGCCCGAAACAGAGGTGGCTCGCACCTTCTCTTTCGAGATAACGCGAGCTAACGCTTTCACCTGTGGATGGCGCGCATAGAGCGCCAATAATTCTTTTATCTCCACGGATTATTTCCTATTTGAGTGCAAAGATACGCATAATTTATGAACTTCTTGCGGTCGAAATGCAAAAATATTCCCTAAAGGCACTTCGATTCAGCAAAAAAAGCGTACTTTTGCACTCAATAACCTACGGAGTCACCCTCATCACCACTTATGAAAACCCTGCGCGAACTCTATCGTATCGGCATCGGCCCCTCCTCCTCACACACGATGGGTCCTCAGACTGCCGCCACGCAATACCTGCAGCGCCACCCTGAAGCCCGAGGCTTCGAGGTCACGCTCTACGGCAGCCTTGCCGCTACGGGCAAGGGACACATGACAGACGTTGCCATCGAACATGTGCTGCAACCCGCTGCCCCCACCCATATCATCTGGGAGCCCCAGACCTTCCTGCCCTTCCATCCCAATGGCATGAAGTTCGTATGCCTCGACGAAAGCGGACAGCCCTACGACCCGTGGACGGTGTATAGCGTGGGTGGCGGTGCGCTCTCTGAAGGCAAGGACAACGCGAGCGAAGAGCCTGAGCTCTACGACCTGAACACGATGACGGAAATCATCCACTGGTGTCAGGACAGCGGCCGCGCCTTCTGGGAATATGTCGAGCTATGCGAGGGCCCCGAGATATGGGACTATCTGCACGAGGTGTGGACAGTGATGTGCGAAGCCGTAGAACGCGGTATCGACCACGAAGGCGTGCTGCCTGGCCCGCTCGGTCTGCAGCGCAAGGCACCCGTTTATTACACCAAGGCTAAAGGCTACAAAGCCAACCTCCAGAGCGCTGGGCTCGTCTATGCCTACGCGCTGGCCGTCAGCGAGGAGAATGCCTCGGGCGGACGCATCGTGACGGCTCCCACCTGCGGCTCGTGCGGCGTGCTGCCTGCCGTGCTCTATCATCTCGGACATAACCACACGTTCTCCGAGCAACGCATCCTGCACGCCCTGGCTACCGCCGGGCTCATCGGTAATCTCGTGAAGCACAATGCCAGCATCTCGGGTGCCGACGTAGGCTGCCAGGGCGAGGTCGGTGTGGCCTGCGCGATGGCTTCCGCTGCTGCCTGCCAGCTCTTCGGGGGCTCCGTAGCACAGATTGAATATGCTGCCGAGATGGGTTTGGAACACCATCTGGGCATGACCTGCGACCCAGTGTGCGGCCTGGTGCAGATTCCTTGCATCGAGCGCAACGCCTTCGCTGCCGCCCGTGCCCTGGACGCCAACTTCTACGCCTCGCTCTCCGACGGTCAGCACCGCGTCTCCTTCGACCGCATCGTGCGCGTGATGAAACAGACCGGCCACGACCTGCCTTCGCTCTACAAAGAGACCTCGGAAGGCGGCCTTGCCAAAATTCAGCGATAAACCATACAACCTCCATAAACAAACATCAAACATGCAATCCGATAGCATCGTCATCATTCCTACCTATAACGAAAAGGAGAACATCGAAAATATCATCCGGGCCGTTACTGGATTGAAAGAACACCCGTTCAACATCCTCGTCATCGACGACGGCTCGCCCGACGGCACCGCCGACATCGTCAAACACTTGATGGCTGATGAATTCGCTGAGCGCCTGTTCCTGGTAGAACGTTCCGGCAAGCTGGGCCTCGGCACAGCCTATATTGCAGGCTTCAAATGGGCTTTGGAGCACGGCTACGAATACATCTTTGAGATGGACGCCGACTTCAGCCACGCCCCCGCAGACCTGCCTCGCCTGCTCGCGGCCTGCAAAGATGAGGGCTATGACATGTCTATCGGCTCGCGCTACGTCACAGGCGTCAACGTGGTTAACTGGCCTATGGGACGTGTGCTGATGAGCTATTTTGCCTCAAAATATGTGCGCATCGTCACGGGGCTCGACATTCACGACACTACCGCCGGCTTCGTCTGCTATCGCCGCGAGGTGCTGGAGACCATCGACCTCGACGCCGTGCGCTTCAAGGGCTATGCCTTCCAGATCGAGATGAAGTTCACAGCCCACAAATGCGGATTCAAGATCAAGGAAGTCCCCGTCATCTTCGTCAACCGCGAGCTGGGCACCAGCAAGATGTCCGGCGGCATCTTCTCTGAGGCAGCCTTCGGCGTGATGCGTCTGCGATGGGACGGGTGGTTTAAGAAATATAAGAAGCATTAATGCAAAAGCTGGTTTTCAACGATGTCCTTTATGTCTCCGACGGCCGTATCCGTCGGGCTGATATTGTGGTAGAGGGTGAATACATCGCCCAAATCACCAACAAGGAAGAAATCCCTCAGCCCTCAGCCCTCAGCCCTCAGCCCTCACTTCTTCTCCCTGGCGTTATCGACTCCCACGTCCATACCCGCGAGCCGGGTATGACACACAAGGGCGACCTCACCACCGAGAGCCACGCCGCCGCTGCGGGCGGTGTCACCACCATCATGGACATGCCAAATGTGGTTCCGCAGACAACCACGTTGGAAACCCTGCGCGACCGCCAGGCAATGGGTGCAGCCCACGCCTTCGTGAACTATAGCTTCTACTTCGGTGCCACGAACAGCAACGCCCACCTCCTACCCCACCTCGACCCCAGCACCGTGCCAGCCGTAAAGCTCTTCATGGGCAGCTCGACAGGCGGGATGCTCGTGGATCACGGCGAGGCCCTGCGAGCCGTCTTTGAGCAGTCACCCCTGCTCATCATGGCTCACTGCGAGGACTCCGCCATCATCGCCGAGAATATGCGTCAGGCACAAACGCTGTACGGCGATGATCCCGACGTCTGTCATCATCCTGAGATTCGCAGCCGCGAAGCCTGCATCGCCTCCTCGCGCCTAGCGATTCAATTGGCACAAGAGACCAACGCCCGCCTCCACATAGCCCACGTGACTACAAAAGAAGAGCTAAAGACCCTCTCCCCGCTCCCCAGCTCTGTCACCCTCGAAGCCTGCATCCCTCACCTCCTTTTCACCGACACAGACTACACCACCCTCGGCACCCGTATCAAATGCAACCCCGCCGTGAAGACGCGCGAGGACCGCGAGGCGCTGCGCAAAGCCCTCACCGACGGCCGCATCACCACCATCGCCACCGATCACGCCCCACACCTGCTCTCTGAGAAAGCCGGCGGCTGCAAGCGGGCTGTATCGGGCATGCCGATGGTACAGTTCTCACTGCCCGCTATGCTGGGACTCGTCGAAGAGGGCGTGCTGCCTATCACACGAATGGTGGAGCTCATGTGCCACAACCCAGCCCGTCTGTTCCACATCGCCGGGCGCGGCTTCATTCGTGAAGGCATGAAAGCAGACCTCACCCTCGTGCGCCGTCAGCCTTGGACACTCACTGCCGACAAGATCGTCAGTCGCTGCGGCTGGAGTCCGCTCGAAGGGCACACCTTCCCTTGGCAGGTGGAACAAACCTATTGCAACGGCCGTCTTATATATAATAAAGGTGTATTTGCCGACGGGAACAGCCATGCACAAGCCCTCCACTTTACATTATCAATTAGTTGAAGTAGCACCCTACATCAACTGGCTGTACTTCTTCCACGCGTGGGGCTTCCCTGCGCGCTTTGCTGCCATTGCCAACGTCCACGGCTGCGACAGCTGTCGTGCAGGCTGGCTCGCCAGCTTCCCGGAAGAAGAACGGGCGAAGGCTGCCGAAGCCATGCAACTGCACAAGGAGGCACAACGGATGCTCACCACCCTCGCAGCCCAGGGCTACCAGACCCATGTCCGCTTCGGCCTCTTCCCCTGCAACAGCGACGGCGACGATATCCTTGTTGAGGCCGCTGTGCCCGACGGTTCACCGTCGGGTCACACCTGCCTTTCTTTCCTGCGCCAGCAGTCCGCCCCTTTCCTCTGCCTCGCCGACTTCATTCGCCCCATAAACCCTGAGGGCCAGCAGGATTGCATCGGCATCTTCGCCGCCTGTGCCGACGAAGGCATTGAACAGCTCTATGCCGACGGCACCCCCGCTGCCGACGCCTACAAACACCTGCTCTGCCAAACCCTCGCCGACCGCCTCGCGGAAGCCGCCATCGAGCGCGCCCACGAAGCCATCCGTAAGTTCTACTGGGGCTATGCACCCGACGAGCAGCTGTCCATCGCCGACCTCCACGCTGAGCGTTTCCAAGGCATCCGTCCCGCCGTGGGCTACCCCAGTCTCCCCGACCAAAGCCTCAACTTCGACCTCAACCGCCTCATCGATTTCTCCTCCATCGGCATCCGACTCACCGAACACGGCGCGATGCAACCCCACGCCAGCGTGAGCGGCCTGATGATCAGCCACCCCCAAGCCCGCTACTTCAGCATCGGTCCTATCGGCGAAGACCAATTCCTCGACTACGCCCAACGCAAAGGGCGCAGCACCGAAGCACTACGCCCTTATCTTTCCACGCTCCTTGCAATCACTCATACTGCAGGATGAAATGTTCGGCCACGGGTAGGAAACGATCGTGTCCGATGGCATTCAAGTGAGCCGTATCTGTGCCCTTCCCTCCTTGAAAGAAAATCTTGCGGAACTGCTCATCAGCAGCAAAGATGTTGCTGTTTCTGGCGGCATCAAACACGGGAATACCATAGGAACCGCACACCTCAAGCATCGCGTCCACGACCTGCTGGCGCAGGCTACCTGTGAAGTTCTCACAAGTCCAAGGAGTAAAGAAGAATATCTTGGCACGAGGGTATTTCGCAATGAGACCCGTGCAGAGGATGCCGAGTCGCTCCTTGAAGGCATCCACGCCAATGGAATCGATTCTTCCTGTGCGCCCATCGTTGTGTCCCGCGATGACCACCACATAGTCCAGCGAATCCTTCATCTCCGCATAACGCTTGTACATGCCCGTCCCCCACTGCTTCAGGTCGAGTGCGATGCAGTTGCCGTTGCGCCCGTAATTGAAGTAACGCATCTGGTGTTTCTGTGCAAACTTATAGTGCCATGTATTCTCTATCGGCTCGCGATGATTACGCACATAGCTGTCACCGATAACACCTATCTGTTTACCCTTCAACGGATCATCTTGAACCACCTGCGCGCTGCCAATGACGCTGGCAAGCCCGAAGAAAAGGGTTAATAAAATTTGTTTCATAATCTATTCATGTTTCAATTCTCAATTTTCAATTTATCGGCTATCCCATGCCTATTAAGGAACAGATAGATGGAGTTCTGCGCCATGAAATCGCGCGACATATACCAGATGCCGTCGTACTGTCCGTACTTGCCCCACGAGTTCTTCACCATGTAGAACGGTTTGCCGTTCTCGTCAACGGCCTTGCCGTAGATGAGCATCACGTGGTCATAGGTGAAGCGCCAGTCGTCCCACCGTTCCTGTCGCAGCTGCTGCGAGGGCTGCACGCTGTCGGGTAGCATCGCCAGCAGCGATGCAACTATTAAAGCATAAATAGAGTGTATTTTCATTACCATCTGGGTTTCATGAAATTATAGTACATGCATTATCTGCAATATAAAAGGCGCAAGCAGGGCTGTAAGCAAGCCGTTCAGGATAAGTCCCAGCGAGGCATAGGTACCGTAGGTCCCCCCTTTCTCCATCGCCCGCGATGTGCCGACGGCGTGAGAGGCGGTACCGATGCTCAGGCCCTGGGAGTACGGATTCTTGATGTGCCACACCTCCAGGACCTTGAAGCCGAAGACGGCGCCGAAGAGCCCCACGGTGACCACGATGGCCGCCGTGAGCGACGGGATACCGCCCATCGCCTGACACACCTCCATGGCGATAGGTGTGGTCACGGACTTTGGAGACAGCGAGATGATGGTCTCGCGCGAGGCCCCTGTCAGCTGTGCGATACCCACGACACTCACCAGCCCTACGATACAGCCTGCCAGCTGCGAGAGGAAGATGGGCAGGAACTGACGGCGAATCTGGCCGAGATGCTGGTACAGCGGCACACCGAGTGCCACGATGGCCGGTTTCAGCCAGAACTCGATATAGCCGCCCGCCTCGGAATACGTCTCATAGCTGATGCCCGTCAGCTTCAGCAAGCCGATCAGCACCACGATGGTCACGAGGATGGGATTCAGCACAATCCACCCCGTCCATTTCTGCAGCTGCCGCGCGGCGTAGAAGATGCCGAAGGTCAGCGCCAACAAGATGATATGATTCTGCAATAACTCCATTCCCTCAATTTTCAATCTTTCAATCTTTTAAACCCTTGATGCGTCCACCCTGTCACGATGAGCACCAGCACCGTGCTGACCACCGTAGCCACGACAATCGGCACGAACTCCGCCTTGATGACATCCAGATATAGCATCAGCGCCACGCCGGGCGGCACGAAGAAGAAGCCCATATTGGAGATGAGGAAGTCCGACATACCCTTCACCCACTCCACCTTGATGGCCTTCATCTGCAGCAACGCCGCCAGCAACAGCATCCCAATGATACTGCTGGGAATGGGAATATCCGTCAGCCACACGACCAGCTCGCCGAGGGCCAGACACCCGAAGATGATGAAACACTGTCGTATCATTGAGGAATCTCTTTTGTAGCCCTATAAATCGTGGTGATGCCGAAGGTGAGCGTCTGATGGGTGATGCCGCTGAAGCCCGCCGCCGCGAGGCGCTCACACATCTCCTTGCCCCACACGAAGTTCTTCACGCTGCGGTTGAAGTAGTTAAAAGCCGTCTTATCCTTGCTCAGCAACCGCCCCACACGCGGCATGACATGCGAGAAGTACAG
>Ga0310691_10001482_pt1 | contig 35683 bp, 25 predicted proteins | sample 176DNAGHGlowgp2_FD_203887 | JGI IMG/M metagenome (GOLD analysis project Ga0310691, IMG submission 203887) | Sheep rumen microbial communities from Palmerston North, Manawatu-Wanganui, New Zealand - 1766 DNA GHGlow gp2 (v2) (version 2) | ecosystem: Host-associated > Mammals > Digestive system >... | reverse complement strand
AAAAACATGAAAAGAGACTGAAGTTTTCGTTTCTCCAGTCTCTTTTTGATTTGTTTTATAGCCTCATCGAGTCAATGCTGTCTTAACTTAATGACATTGCATGATGAATGGACGGCCCCTTTTTTCGTGCTTTTACATTCTGGTCCATGTAATGGTCAATGTTGAAACGTTTTACATGGACCACTACTTGGAATAATGGGAAAAGTCCATGTAATGGTCAATGTAGGAACGTTTTACATGGACCACTACTTGGAATAATGGGAAAAGTCCATGTAATGGTCAATGTAGGAACGTTTTACATGGACCACTACATTGACCAGGGGGGGGCATCGTGTGTTTTTTTTGGAGATGCCTCTGCCGCCTTTACTGTACTTTATAGATGATCAGGCTGCCGTCGCTTGAGGTGAAGACGGTCTTACCGAGCTGGTTCAGGCACGGGTAGTAGATGATGCCGAATTCATCCAGCTCCATCGGGCCGCAGATGACATAGGTGATGTCGTAGCGGTGCAGCATCTGGAAGACTTCGTTGACGTCGGTGCTGGTGTAGATGCGGGAGACATCGGTCTGGCGGGGACGGAGGAAAATGGACCAGACGTCCTGCTCCGGATCGGAGACGTATTCGCCCTTCTCGTCCACGATGCCATGAAAGTGCCACAGCATCTCGTGGGTCTGCCAGCCGACCACATTCGGAAGTCCGGTGTAGGAAGAAACGATGCATCGCTCGGTATAACTCAGACCATAAGCTTCACAGATGTTGAAGGAACCTTCTACATTCTCATTCAGCCAGTCGATGGCTTCTTTGTAAGGGATGAGCGCACCTTCTTTACGCTTCGATTCGTCGTAGAAGGTATATTTCGCCGGCACGCAGCGGGGGAGGTACGCGGTACCGTCCAGCCCTTTATAGTTCGAGAGCTTGATTTTGCCGGTCCGCTGCTCCAGCGTGCGCAGGGTGTAGTGTCCCGGTATGAACAGCACCAGCACGATCATGATGATCGACACCGTCAGACCCCAGTTGGAAAGGTTGCCCTTCCGGGTGACATGCGCCATGAAGCGGAAAACGGTGTAGGAGATCACGAGGGAGAGGATGATGAATCCTGCGAAGGTGAACTTGAACATGGTGTTGGCACGCTGGTTATCCGCGCCGTAGATGTCGCGGACGTAGATAACTTCCGGTGCGAAGATGAACATGAGTCCGACGAAGGACATACCGACCATGAAGATGTCGATGATCGAGCGTTTCCGGAAGAAACGGCACAGCAGGAAGTCACCGAAACGGGCGAACTGGTAGTCGAAGAAAGCAAGAAGTGCCAGAAGCGAGAAACGTCCCGAAGGCGTATCTTCGAGGTCCTTCTCTTCGAGGTCGGCCTCGTCGACAGTGCTTCTGCGAAAGACGGTGGAATCGTCTGTATTCTCCGAAACGGTGTCGGGATCCATGTCCGGATCCGTATCCGAAACGGAATCGCCGGGGACGGAGACTTCTGTGTCGGAAGAATTCCGGGGTACGCGGAGCCCGGTCTTCTTCGATCTCGACGGGAAAAGCGCCGGTTTCGTAAGGATCAGCGGCGCCGGTGTGAGCGGGAGGCGGTTCTTGCGGTAGGCATGGCGCTCGGTGAAGATCACGAGTACGATCAGTGACAGCGGGATCAGAAGATGGACAAGCCACAGGATCAGGAATTGGAAGACTGATGTGTGGCGGTCGACGAGTGCGATCTGGTTGGAGATCATCTCGAACTCCAGATTAAAGGAGAGGGAGATGGTGCTGGCCAAAGAAAAGAGCATGGACATGGTGGCACCGGTCCGCGAGAAAGCGGAGGGGAAACAGGTGGTCAGAAGGAAGGACAGAACGAAGACGAGGACCTGCAGGCAAAGGTGCATGAACACGTGATCGCCGAACTTGAGATAGACCCCTAAGATACCGATGAGCTCGAAACAGAATACCAGGAAACTGCTGAAGGTCAGAAGATAGGTGGATCTTCGGGCATAGTAGACCAGAAGTCCCATCGCACAGAACACGAAGTAAATGAGGAAGTCCCAGTAGTTACACATCTGCGTGATGCCGAGAAGGAAGGCGCAGACGAAGAACTCGGGGCGGAAGATCATCGACATCTCCGAGACCATAGAGGTAGGATAGGCGGGAATGCCGTACATGGAAGGACGGGCCTTCTCCGGGTATTTCGCGCGGTAGACGGCTACGAAAATGAAGGCGATGATCAGAAGCACGATCGACATACTGACGACGTGGGCGTGAAGGTCACCGACCAGATAGGAATAGAAGGGGAACTCGTGGATGGTGAAGTCCGCATGCTCCGCAAGTCCCAATTCCTTCAGATTCGGGTTATGCCCGATGAAGCGCGTGGAATTCGGATAGAAGAAATCGCCGGTCTTACCAACGTTGATGCCGAGTTTATTCCATATCTTCCAGAAAAGCATCCTGTTTCCGAAGCTCTGCTCGTCGTAGAAGAAGGAGTGGGAGTTACCGAAGAGGATCGCGCATCCGGCGGCAAGAAGTCCTGCGAACGGCAGATAATACTTCGATACCTGGCAGTCTTTCTTCTGGCGGAGACCGTCGATGAAGAGCTGTCCGAGAGAATAGGCAGAAAGGAACGGAAGGGCGATCGAAGTACACAAGGAAAGCGTGTAGGCGACCGCAGACCGGATCCCCGTCATCTTCGTGAGATACGAGTAAATATACTGTCCGTAGTAATAGTAGTTGATCGACTGGCCGGAAAGCCACGGGTCCTTCGCCGGGAGACCGTCATAGCGGAGCATGGAGTTCATGAAACCGAAGTTCATGAGCTTCTCTTCGCCGTTGATATCCGGGTAGATGCCCTTGCAGAAGCAGAAGAAGACCAGGATCCCGATAAAGAGTGCTTCTTCCCAGAGGATATGGGCGATGTTGGAATTGTCGGAAAGAGAGGTGAACGCCGCATCGCGGAGCGTGGGTAGTCCCCAGCAGATGATGGCCAGGAGGAAGAACATGATCCAGGTCATCGGGCGGTTGAAGGATTCCCAGATTCCTATGTAGGAGATCAGCCAGACCGTACAGGTCGTAAGAAGGATACCCATCGTCTTCGAAAAGCCGTATCCGGTCGAGACGAAACCGCGGAAGAAATGTGCCATCAGCGGGAAAGCGGCCCAGCCGTACAGGTAAAGGATCCCCCACCAGCAGAAGAAATCCGCCAGATCATTCTTCAGTATGGATCCGAGGGAAAGAGCCAGGAGTGCCGGAAGAAGAAGCGCAAGAAAGCGGGGGAGGACAGAACGAAGATCGATGTTCTGAAGTGTCCTTGCGGTAAAACGGTCCTTCGGCGGTTCGCTGGCGTGTGCGGTACGGACCGCATTCTCGCCCGAATCGCTATGGTTCGGTTTCGAGTTCTTTTTCACGGGAAAAATCCTCCTTGATCTTCGCGACAGTAGCGTTGGCCTGCGAGACACAGGCGTCCATCCTATATTTCGAATCCTCAATGGTTGCATTCGTCATGGCAAGACTGCAGACGTAAAGTCCCTCCACCGGCTGGATAAATTCATCGAGCGGGTGGTTCAGTGGTTTAGCATAGCGGGTACGGGCAAGACGCCAGGTCTTGACGGTGCTTCTCGTCACCGACGGGTTCATGTACTGCAGACGCTTGAAGAAGACCTTGAAGATCTCGGCGTCCGTGGCGGTCCACAGAGGAGCAGACGTCAGGTAATTCCCGGAAAGATACAGGACATGCCCGCCGTAGCGGCGCTGTCCGACCATGCTGGTGTGCTGGATGACGCGCTGGAAGGGCTCGTCCTCCGGGAACTGGCGGGAATAGCACTCGGTGAAAGGTGTCTTCATGAGAAGAAGGATGCAGATATTCGCCTGATAGGTCACGTCCATCAGGGAGTCGCGGAAATCCGTAGGCATGTTCAGCGCATGCGTGATGTGGACGAGATTTCTGCAAGATCCGGTATAAAGGATCGTGTCGCACTCCAGGATCGTCGACCGGGAATCCGCGAGCACGCACTGGACACGGTAACGCGGACGCGTCGGATCCTCACTTCGGGCGATCTCGGAAACGGTGTAGCCGTACTGGATGATGCCGCCCCGGTCCGTGATCTCCTGCACCAGCGCCGACAGCAGGGAATGGAAACCGTTGTCGAGATAGCCCAGCTTCTTGCGGCTGGCCTTACCGTACCAGAGGGAGTCATACCACTGCAGCTCGTCGGAAAGCCCGAGATCCTTAAGAAGCGAGATCAGGGCACGGTCGGACTTCCTTATGTGATGAGGAAGAAGCTCGATGTACTCAGAGCCGAGGCGGGAACAGGCAAGCATGCCGCCCGGAGTGGACTGCTGCTCTACGACCTGCACGTGGAAACCGGCCTGCGCCAGCTTATAGGCACAGACCAGACCGGAAAGCCCGGCTCCGATAACACAGATCGACGTTTTCCCTTCCATGTACGCCTCCGGAAACCTCAGATCTTCTTCGCTTCGAGGTAATAGCGCTTCTCCACGGCCTCACCCATGGAGAAAGTCTTCCGCGGGAAGACGCCCTCCTTACTGATGGTCTCGAAGAAGGAATTCTTCGACACGTCCGGCAGAAGGAACCCGAGCTTATCTTCAGCGGCAAGGGACCGCACGGAATCCTCACCGTGAATGTAGTCCGTGTGGATCGAATCCGACTCGATCGAGTCAAGGAAGCCCTGAAGGGAACCGACGGCAAGTGTGTGGGAAGGCTTCCCGATCACGAGTGTGAAGTCCTCGGACCCGTTGGTGACGAGGATCGTCTGGGATCCGTCGGATCCGCCTTCTTTGGCAAAAGCACTGTTGCCTGTTACTACGCGCAGATCGTTCCCGGCGAAGTATTTCCCCGCCTCGGAAAGAAGTGTCTCTTTCGTAAGTCCGAAGGTCACGCGGTGGATCGGTTCGAACTGAAGACCGTCATCGTGGATATTCACGATCTCGACGAGGCAGAAGCGGGCCGGATGGCTCTCTTTCTCCGCATCGGAAAGACCACCGCGGATGTTCTCCCAGTGCTTCTTCGCGGTAGCCAGCGAGTGGTTGCCGTCACCGACGGCGAAGAGGAATCCATCCTCCGAGGCAGCAAGAAGCGCGCGGAGTGCGGAAATGATGTTCCCGGAAACCGAAGATCCGGCCGGCGTATAGAAGCCTCGGATGTGGCCGCCCTCACACATGAGGTCGGTGTCGTAGGCGAGCTTTCCGACCGTCTCGTCCGGAGATCCGGACTCGCTATTAGCAGAAAGCGCGGCGAAAGCCGGCTCGATGACGGTCTTCCCGGGATCGTTGATCAGCACCATAATGTGAGGCATCTCGATCGGGGCGCGCTCACGGATCTTCACGCGGGGCGGGATACGGGACAGCACGGTCCCCTCGGTAGCACGGATGCGGCTCTTGTTGCCGGGGGTGAAATCATACTGCTCCAGATCCAGTGCCAGCATCAGGCCCTTACGCGATGCGTTATATTTCGTCCGGCGGTCCAGGAGAATGAATCCCGGATCCATCTCGGTTAAGATCCCTTCGTCGATATAGTTCCGGATGGAAGAGGTGATGCCGGAAAGACGGGCATCTATCTGCTCAGGTGTCTCACACTCGAGATACACTTCCGGAAGAAACATCCGGAGCGTGGACGGAAAAGAGCCGACCTCTTCTTCAACGTTCTGCCAGTATTTCGGTTCGGAAGTAAACTGGTCACAGGCGATCACCGCCCACTTCTTAAGATCCAGGCCGGACTTCGGAAGAAGGATCGAAGGTGCCGCCACGGCGATATCGGAATAGATGGAATTCATGAAAACCCTCCCGCTTATTTACAAAAATAGCCATAACATTATAGCACGGCAGAGAGGGATTGTCTTGATTCCTATCTTTTAAAATCGGAAAGACTTCTCTATAATGGAGAAAGACTTAAGCGAAAGCTCTTCGAAGGAGGCATACTATGGCGAATGTGGAGAATGCACGTGACCGGCTTCTGTGTGTACTGAATATTCTCGAACGGGAAACAGACCCGGACCACGGCTTAACGATCAGAGAGATCACGGCCCGCCTGAAGGAATTCGGATTCGAACCGGACAGGAAGACCCTGTATGCCGATTTCCGCGCGATCACCGACCGTTTCGCGGAGGTGGAGAAGACGGGTGGAAATGTACCCGGATACTTCATCGCAGACCGAAACTTCGAGGTCGAGGAGCTCATGGTCCTGATGGATGCCGTGGAGTCGGCGGGCTTCATGACGAAAGGCAAGAAGGAAGACCTGATCGCGAAACTGAAGAGCCTGGCATCCACGAAGCAGGCAGTCGAGCTCAACTCCCAGCTCCACTACATCGGGCGCCATCACTCGACGAATAACAACTATATCTTCTGGGTGTCGACGATCCGCCGCGCCATGGAAGAAGGACATCCGGTTACGTTCCAGTATCTCGACTACAGCTACGAGAAGAAAGACTTCATCCCCAGACACGACGGCATGCAGTATATCTTCCACCCACTCGGAATGGCCTGGAACAACGGTTTCTACTATTGTATCGGTACCCGCCCCGAGCAGAGCGAAGTGAAGGACAAGATCTATAATCTCCGTATCGACAGGATGAAAGGGGTCGAGATCAAGACCGACAGCAAGCTCGCTGCGCCGCCGAAGGGCTTCGATGTGGCGAAACACATGGAGTCGACCTTCGATATGTACGGAGACAAGACGGAACACGTTCTCCTGCGGCTTAAGAAGACCCTGCTGACGCCGTTCTACGACCACTTCGACATGTCGGTGAAGGTCCTGCCGGATACGAAAGATAAGGACTATGTTCTGGCGAATGTGGAAGTCAGCCCCAGCCCGACCTTCTATGCCTGGGTCTCGACATTTAAGGGCGAGTTCACGATCTTGGAGCCGAAGCGGATCCGCGACGAGTATCACGATCACTTGCGAAAAGCACTGGAAGCGTAACGCTCCCCTGCTGTTTCGGAAGATAAGGAGAACCCGAAGATCAGAAAGCCTGATATTCGGTTAAGGAGAAAGGAAGAAGCGATGCCGGAAGAAACCCGGAAAAAGTCGAAAGGACAGACGATCCGCCGTGTGGCGGTGATCCTTCTGCTGCTTGTTTTTACAGGCGGGGTGCTCTATATGGCGGACCTTCTCCTTCGTCCGAAATACATGGGTGAAGTAACCGAAGGGGCGCTGACCGCCGAGTATTACGAAGCCTACGGCGACCACGATGTCCTGTTTATCGGAGATTGCGAGGTATATGAGAATTTCTCCACCGTGCAGCTGTGGCGGGAATTCGGCATCAACAGCTTCATCCGCGGCGGTGCGCAGCAGCTGGTGTGGCAGTCCTACTATCTTCTGGAGGATGCACTGCGCTACGAGACCCCTGACGTAGTGGTCTTTAACGTACTGGCCCTGATGTATAACGAGCCCCAGAACGAGGCCTATAACCGCATGGCTCTCGACGGGATGCGCTGGAGCCCGACGAAGTGGAATGCCATCCGGGCGTCCATGTGCGAGGACGAGAATATCGTGGAGTATCTCTTCCCGATCCTGCGCTACCACAGCCGCTGGAACGAGCTGACTTCTGAAGATTTTAAGTACTGGTTCCATAAAGATACCATTTCCTTTAACGGGTACTACCTGCGCCGGGAGATCATGCCGGCCGGGGAGATGCCGCCGGCGCGCCCTCTGGCAGATCCGAGCTTCGGAAGCAAGGCCATGGAGTACCTCGATAAGATGACGGAGCTGTGTAAGGAGAAGGGGATCCACCTCGTGCTCATTAAGTCGCCGTCGCTGTATCCGCACTGGTACGACGAGTGGGACGAGCAGATGGAGAAGTACGCACAGGAGCACGGCCTCCTCTATATCAACATGCTTCCGATCGCCCGGGAAGAGATCGGCATCGACTACAGCCTCGATACTTACGATGCCGGACTTCACATGAATGTCACGGGGGCGGAGAAGTGCGCCTCCTATCTGGGGAGGATTCTGGTCGAGAAGTACGGCCTGACCGATCATCGTGGCGATGCGGAGATGGCGGAATACTGGGACGAGGTCGGGAAACGCTACGATGCGGCATAAGAACCGGAAGTCCCTGTAAACAGTGCTTCTGCCAAGGGGGAAAGAACCGGGAGACAATGCTCTGATTTCCAAAGTATTGAACTTTTTATGAATTAATTGAATATTTGGTGAAAGCCTTTGCGTGTGTATCATCAAAGTGATAAAGTTAATTTATGAAATTGCAACGGCTGACAACACGACTCTTCACCACTATCCTTGCGTTGCTGATCCTCGCAGGGCTCGTTGTCAGCGCGTCTTCCCGGGATACGAAGGCGTTCGGGGGAAGAAACGTCCTTTCGGCCGGGGTCACTGTAAGAAGTGAGGACGCGGACGGAAATGCCGGAGATGCGGCGGATGAGGACGAGGATCCGGAATCTGCGGCGGCGCATCTGGTCGATGCCTCACGGGGATATTCCACCAAACTCTACAACAACCTGTCAGGGCTTCCGACGTCGGAGGCCAATGCCATTGCGCAGACGCCGGAGGGCTTCCTGTGGATCGGAAGTTACAGCGGCCTGGTCCGCTATGACGGCAATACTTTCGAGCGCATCAGCTCTGCCGAGACCGGTATCACCAGTGTGGTCAGTCTTTTCGTCGATTCGAAGAACAGGCTCTGGGTCGGTACGAATGACGGCGGCGCCGGGGTCTACGACAAAGGAGAGTGGCATCTTTTCAATAAGCAGAACGGCCTGAAATCCCTGTCTGTACGCTCGATCACGGAAGATGAGAACGGACTTATCTACCTGGCGACGACGGAGGGTGTGGCGCTGGTAAACGAGAATCTTGAGATCAAGGTCCCGAATGCGCCGCAGGTACGGGAAACCTATGTGAGATCGGTCCAGCTCGGCCCGGAAAATATCGTATACGGACTTACGATCGACGGGGCGGTCTTCTCCATGAAGGACGGGGAGATGACCGGATTCTACGCGCCGGAGAGGTTGGGTGTTTCCGGACTTCATGCCATCTTGCCGGACCCGGATGTTCCCGAGAGTTACTACTGCGCGACAGAGGGCTCGGAGGTATATTACGGTACCCTCGGCCAGCCGCTCACGCTGCTGATCAACATCGAACCTCTGGGATATGTCAATTCCATAAATAAGTTCGCCGACGAGGTCTGGGTATGTACGGATAACGGTGTCGGAAGGATCGTGGACGGGGGACTGATCGTACTGGAGAATCTCCCGATGACCACGTCGATCGAGGGCATGATGGCGGATTACCAGAATAATCTGTGGTTCGTCTCTTCCCAGCAGGGCGTCATGAAGATCGTGCCGAACCGTTTCAGCTCGCTGTATGAGCAGTATCACTTAAGTGAAGACGTCGTATATACCACGTGCCTTTCCGGAGGGAAACTCTTCATCGGCACGAAGACGTCCGGCCTTCTTGTCATGGAGAACCATCAGATCCTTCAGACGCTCCCTGTCGAGAGTGTGGCCACGGCCTCCGGACAGCATTATGACTGTAAGGACCTGCTCGAGCTTCTTTCCGACGCGAAGATCCGATCGATCATACGGGACAGCCAGGGAAATGTATGGTTCTGTTCTTTCGGCAAATATCCGCTCATCCGCTATGACGGAAAAGATGCGGTGGTCTTCACGGATGCGGAAGGACTTCCGACGAAGGACCGTGTAAGGACCATCTATGAGTGTGCGGACGGCTCGTACGCCGTAGCCTGTACGGGAGGCGTGGCCATCCTGGAAGGAGACCGGGTCACCCGTGTATACGGAGAAGATGACGGGATCAACAACACGGAGGTCCTGTCTGTGGTGCAGACCCAGCGTGGTGATCTTCTCATCGGTACGGACGGAGACGGGATCTATGCGGTAAGTAACGGCCTGATCCGGCATATCAATACGGACAACGGGCTGAAGTCCGATATCGTGATGCGTATCAAGAAAGACCGGATGCGCGATATGTACTGGATCGTGACGAGTAATTCCATCGCGTATATGACCGGGGATTACCAGGTCACGACCGTGAAGAATTTCCCGTATTCCAATAACTTCGACATCTATCAGAACGACCTGGATGTGATGTGGGTCCTGAGCAGTAACGGCATCTATGTGGTGCCGACCCAGGACATGATCGCTAACGCCGACATCCTGCCGTTCTTCTATGGCCGCGAGAACGGACTTTCCTGCTATGCGACCTCGAATTCCTATAGTGAACTGACGGCCGAAGGTGACCTGTATATCAGTGGTTCCGCCGGAGTCGTGCTCACCAACATCAACGAAGAGAATACGATCGATTCCGACGTGCATATTACGGTTCCCTTTATCGAGGTGGACGGCGAGATCCTCTACCCCGGTAAGGATGGCACCTTCGTGGTGCCGGCAGATACCCGGAGAGTCACCGTCTATGCCTACTGCTTTAACTATTCTCTGGTCAATCCGGAGATCACGTACCGGCTCGAGGGCTTCGACCGGGTGACGACGACGGTGCGAAGAAGCGAGCTGGCGCCGCTGACCTATACGAACCTGAGTGCCGGCTACTATACCTTCCGCATGGATCTTCTCGATTCCAGAGGGCAGGTGCAGAAGACGGTAGCGGTGCAGATCATGAAGAAAGCCACTCTCCGGGAGAGTTCCTGGTTCCGGGCGCTGATCATTATCGGGGTTGTGCTGATAGTGGCTGCGGTCACGTACCTTATTAATAAGAAACGGACTGCTGCCCTCGTGAAGAAGGAGCATGAGCAGAGGATCTTGATCCGTGAGATCGTGGAAGCCTTCGCGAAAGTTATCGATATGAAGGATAAGTATACCAACGGCCATTCGACCCGTGTGGCGGAGTATACGGCGATGCTCACGCGTGAGCTCGGCTACGACGAGGAGACGGTGGAGAAGTACAGGAACATTGCCCTCCTCCACGATATCGGTAAGATCGGTATCTCTTCGGAGACGCTGAATAAGCCGGGAAGACTGTCGGATGACGAGTTCCGTGAGATCAAGTCCCATTCCGGTAAGGGATTCAATGTTCTGAAGGACATCAGCATCATGCCGGAACTGGCGATCGGTGCCCGTGACCATCACGAGCGGCCGGACGGCCACGGTTATCCGAGAGGACTTGTGGGGGACGATATCCCGCGCGTCGCGCAGATCATCGCCGTGGCGGATACTTTTGACGCGATGTATTCGGACCGTCCGTACAGGAAACGCATGAACTTCGACAAGGCGATCTCCATCATCAAGGAGGTCTCGGGCACGCAGCTGACGGCGGATGTCGTGGATGCGTTCTTGAGGCTCGTGGAGAAAGGCGAGTTCCGTGCGGAGGACGATCAGGGCGGCGGTACCTTCGAGGATATTACCAATATCCGTAAGGCACAGGATGCAGCGAAGAAGGCACAGGATGAGTCCGAGGCGGCAGATCCTTCTGACGGGAAGGAAGCCGATGCGGCAGAAGATCCGGACGATGCGGCGAAGGATGAGCCAAAGTGACAGATTGCTGATTGAAAGTCTTCCTCTTTCGTGCGACAATGTGTGATGACTCTTTATAAGGAAAAAAGGAGAAGAAACAATGAAGAAGCTTACTTCACTGGTGCTTGCGCTCGTGATGACCCTTGCCATGGCGTCACTGGCCGCTTGCTCCGATACGAATACGATCGAATCGAAGTCGGGAAACAAGGCGGATGCCACGACGACAACGGCTGCTTCCGCAGGAAATGAAGATACGAAGCAGAGCGAAAGTGCCGGTTCTGTCGAGTTCACACTGGATACGACAGGGAATTTCGTTTTTAAGTTCGAAGATACGGAGATCCTTCTGGGCGGTGACCCGGATGCGGTCCTTGCGAAGCTCGGCGATGCGAAGTCGGTGCTGGACATCCCGTCCTGCGCCCATGACGGAACGGACCGGGTATATACCTACAACAATTTCACGCTTACCGTGTATACGGCGACGGGCAGCACCAAAGGATACATCTCCGATGTGCTCCTGATCTCGGATCTGGTTGCGACACCGGAAGGCCTGGAGATCGGTATGGATGTGGAGAAGGCCCGCGATTTCTACGGCGATGCAGACAAATCCACGGATACCACATGGATCTATACGCGCGGCACTTCGCAGATGATGCTGACGGTAAACGGAAATAAGATCATCTCCATCGAGTACATGATCCCGTAAAGGAGGACAGTGCTTTTGGCGCATTATTATGACGAAAATCCCAGCGGGGAATCCGACCGCCGTGTGATCCAGACGCGTGTGCACGGGATGGACTTCTTCTTCACGACCGATGCGGATGTGTTCTCGAAGAAGTTCCTGGACTTCGGGTCGAGAACGCTCCTTCTGGCAGCGATCGAGGATCTTTCCGATGCGGGAAGGAAGAAGGGGAAACTTCTGGATATCGGCTGCGGATACGGTCCTATGGGGATCATTCTGAAGCGTGTCTTCCCGGCGATGGAAGTAACGATGGTCGATATCAATAACCGGGCGGTGGCGCTCGCGCGGGAGAATGCCGAAGCCAACGGCGTGAAGTGCGTGGACGTCCATCAGTCGGACGGATGCAGTGAGATCGAGGGTCTTTACGATGTCGTGGTGACGAATCCGCCGGTCCGGGCCGGAAAGAAGACGGTCTTTTCCTTCTATGACGGGGCTTTCGAGCATATGGCGGAGGGAGCATTCCTCTATGTGGTCCTTCAGAAGAAACAGGGTGCGCCGTCGACGGAGAAGTATCTTGCGGAGAAGTTCGGCAACTGCAGCATCATCGCCAAGGATTCCGGCTACTGGATCATGAAGGCGGTGAAAGGGGAGGCAGCTGCGGAGGATTCCGAGGCTTCGGTGGAATAATAAGGCTTCCTTGCTTTTCTTATTTACCTAGCGTACAATAGGGTTTCAAGCGCGGGCGCGGCTATCTGGCCCCGTGCGGATGTTTAGTATTTTGAATTGAGGTGAAGATTATGGCTTCCTGTGATTCTTGTGGTTCGAAAGATTCCTGCCCGTCGGCGACAGCCGGTGGTTCCTGCGGATCTTCCCAGCCGGAATCTCTCATTGCACCTCTGCATGAGAAATCCAGTATTAAGAAAGTGATCGGTGTCTGCAGCGGTAAGGGCGGCGTAGGTAAGTCCTTCGTGACATCTGTTCTTGCGGCGAGACTTGCCCGTGACGGGTATCGTGTGGCGATCCTCGATGCGGACGTGACCGGTCCTTCGATTCCGAAGGCGTTCGGTCTGAAGGGTCAGCTCAAGGGCGACGAGAGCGGCATCCTGCCGATGATCTCTCATTCCGGTATCCAGATCGTTTCCGTCAATCTTGTGATGGAGAATGAAGAGGCGCCGGTCGTTTGGCGTGGTCCGGTCATCTCCGGTGTCGTGAAGCAGTTCTGGTCTGATGTGATCTGGGACAACATCGATGTAATGCTCATCGATATGCCGCCGGGAACGGGCGATGTGCCGCTTACGGTATTCCAGTCCATCCCGCTCGATGGTATTTTCCTCGTTTCCACACCGCAGGATCTGGTTTCCATGATCGTGAATAAGGCGAGAAACATGGCTCTTCTGATGCAGGTGAAAGTCCTCGGTTTCATCGAGAACATGAGCTACACCGTCTGCAAGCACTGTGGCGAGAAGACGCCGCTCTTCGGTGAAGAGGGTAAGGTCAAGAAGGCCGCGGATGAGCTGGGTGTGCCGCTTCTGGACAAGCTGCCGCTGGATCCGGATATTACGGCGCTGGTGGACGAAGGCCACATCGAGAAAGTGCCGTCCGAGCTTCTTTCCGGTGCGGTGGAGTATGTCGAGAAGCTGCTTGAAGAAAAGAAGTAACATGCAGAAGTGCTTTTGGCGCAGAAAAATGCTACTGAAGGTCCTGGTGTGCCTGGTCGTTATGGCCGGCATGCCGGGGCTTTTCTGCGCGTGCGGGAAGAAGGCCGGGAATGCGGACCTGGGCGATTACCACAAGTATCTGGGTGACGATTACTACGACTGCTCGATCTTCGCGATGGTGTTCGAGACGCCGGAGGGCGAAGAGGAGCCGGGTGTTCTTTACCGGCAGGTGACGGATCTGGAGGCGCTGACGAAGTCGTGCCCGATCCCGGTCTGTTTCTTCTTCTATTCGGGGATGCATGCCGATGTGTACGGGCTTTTCGCGTGTCTGGAGCAGGTCACGGAGCAGTATCACGATCGAGTGCTGATCGTGGCGATCGATGCGCTGGCGGAGAAGGATCTGTCGTCGGCGTATAATATCGAGGCGCTGCCGGAGGCGATCGTGATCTCCGGGAATACGCAGAAGGCGCGTTTCGAGGGGCAGAACCGTGGGGAGTGGACCGCGATGGATCTGGCGAACTGGATCGTGAGTGAGTCCGGTAAGTATGCGTCGGCGTGATTTCGGCAGAGGCCGTGCGGGCAAGTGACACCGGGCGATTTCGGCAGAGGCCGCGTGGCGTGATATAATGAATTGTTGTAAGCAGACAGGAAGGCGGAGAGAAATATGCAGTACGAGTATGTGAACGGTATCGGTCAGGACAGTCATCGTTTCATGCAGCCTTGCGAGGCGCAGCTTAAGACGGCGGACAAATGGCCGAAGAAGCTGATCCTTGCGGGCGTGGAGTTCCCGGGTGAGACGCCGCTCGTGGCCAACAGCGACGGCGATGCGGTGCTGCATGCGCTGACGAATGCGATCTCCGGGGTTACGGGAATCAATGTCCTCGGTACCATTGCAGACCAGATGTGTCAGCAGGGTATTACGGATAGTTCCGCCTATCTGGCAAAAGCACTTTCTTTTGCGGTGGATCAGGGCTGGGCGCTTACGCATATTTCGATCAGTATCGAGGCGAAGAGACCGAAGTTTACTCCGATGATCGGGCACATGAAGGTGCGCCTGGGCGAGCTGACAGGGCTGGACCCGCAGCGCATCGGCATTACCGCGACTTCCGGTGAGCAGCTCACGCGTTTCGGCGAGGGCGAGGGGATCATGGTCTTCGCAAGTGTGACCATGCGCCGCGAAGAGGTCTGAGTTCTGGCGCGAGAACCGAATTCTGTCGAGAGTCTATCCAATCTGTCGTTCGCGGGTCTTCGATCTGTTGCGTGAGACCCGGGCAGCCTGGGGGCGCCAGTGCTTTTGCCGAAGAAATCACATATTGGCATTTCTCATCAGAGTGAAAGTCTGCGCGACAATGAGCCCGACGATCTTGCTGTAGACCGAATCCAGATTGAAGTATCCTTCTCCGAATTCAACGGTGTAGATGATGTCGATCCCGTTTCGGATCCGGTTCTTCTCATATGCCTCCATCTTCTCCATGTTGTCTTCACGGTAGGTTGGCTTGTCCATCCGGCCAAGATGCTCAATGAAGAAGAACCGCCCGATCTCCGGACAATAGACCGTGAAGTCCGGCCATCTGGGCTTCCCGCCGATCGTGAGCATCACTTCGTATTTGTACTCCAGATTCAGTTCCTCGAGAAGCTGCGCGATAAGCAGCTCGGACTTCGATCGGAACAAATGCCGCCCATGTGCGTAGCCATTGCGGATGTTCTTCTCATTCGCCTCCTGAAGACCGCACCAGACCTCGTAAGAATACTCGGAGCGCTGTGTCGACGGATCGTCCAGGGAAGGAAAAGAGTAGTTTGATGCCATGCTTTTGTTAAGCAGCCTATTCACACACTCGGATCTCTCTGCTTTGAAAGACATGAGTGTACTTTCCAGAAGAGCTCTTTTCCGGGCTATGGGCAATAGTTCATTCCAGCGGGAAGATGTACGGGATACCTCTATCCATTTTCGTGAGCCATCTGTCAATTGGTAACGGATCACTTCTTCCTGCCGGCCTCTCCGGCGATGCATACCGAAAGTGATTCGTGGCATGGCACGCAACTGGGCCTCGAGAGAAGCGATAGAGTGTTCGCATACTTGAAAACCGGTTTGAATGATTTTGGTTGAAAACATAGAAGCCTCCTTCTAAACCTGCAACAAAAATCATTTCATATCAAAAAATAAATCAACGAGGTTTTTTCCTTTAATGTAATCGCCTTTTCTGAGAAAAGCTAGATGATATATCCAAATTTGTGTAACGCTTTTGTGAACACTGGGGGTACTGGTCAGATGGTGGACAGATAGAGGGGGTCTGATTAGACCAAGATCAGACCTGGTCAGATGGTGGACAGATAGAAGGGGTCTGATTAGACCAAGATCAGACCTGGTCAGATGGTGGACAGATAGAAGGGGTCTGATTAGACCAGGATCAGACCTGGTCAGATGATGGACAGATAGAAGGGGTCTGATTAGACCAGGATCAGACCTGGTCAGATGGTGGACAGATAGAGGGGGTTCAATTAGACCAAAATCAGACCAAAGAGTTCTTTCGCGTGACCGAGTGGCTCAATCCCCGGAATCTTTGCCTGCTGCTTCGTCCTTTTCGCGCTTGGCCAGCATAAACTCAGCCAACGCCGCGTCCTCGGGCGTTGTGATCTTGATGTTCCCGTACGAACAGGGGATCAGGTGCACCGGAACGCCCAGCGCCTCGGCGAGCGCGGTGTCATCTGTCGCCGAGATCCCGGCTTCCTGCGCCCGCTCAGAAACATCGGCCAGCACGCGATACTTGAACACCTGAGGCGTCTGCACCTCGTATAGCCGCGACCGGTCAAGCGTTTCCTCCACCAGCGGCGGCCGCTTATCCTCAAAAAGCACTGTCCCCGAGCCTGCTTCATTTCCCGCAGCGATCTCGGCATCTCCGGCGCCCGCGAATTCAGAAACCGCAGCGAGCTTGATCGTATTTTTGCACGGAGTTGCGGCGACACAGACATCGTACATCATGCCGCCGTTGAAACAAGCCTGAAGCGTACTGAAATCCACCATGCAGCGCGCCCCATCATGGATGAAAACGATATCGCTGCCATCCGGCACGCGCTCCAACGTCCCGAGCGCCGAAACACCGGCGGCCACGGAGTCCTGCCTCGTGGCGCCGCCCTCGACGACCTTCTCCACGAAAGAAATCTCATAATTCTCGATCAGCGCATGCACACGATCCATATTATCCAGGCTGGTCACGATCACCACATGAAGCGGAAGAGCCAGACGGACCCGGAAATCCTCGAAAGCCAGAAGCGTCCTGGCCAGGACCGGCACGCCTCCGATCTTAAAGAACTGCTTACTGTCGGATATTCTCATCCGGCTCCCGATTCCGGCGGCCGGAATAATCACATAAAGGTCTCGCGGCTGGGGGCGCGGGAACATCTTTTTCTCAATCTGCATAACAAGCCCCTCCCTTTTCCCTCATAATACCACAAGGCAAGCACCCGGGTGAGAAGTTCAAGAAAGCGGGGTCCCGGGAAAGTTTCCTCCGGATCACGAGAACAGCACGTCGATGGCCTCGGAGAGTTTATCCACGAAGATGTACTCGAGTTTTACCGGAAGACGCTCGGCCGCACTCTTACTGGCCCCGGGCAGCACGCAGGAGGTAAAACCCAGCCGCGCCGCATCGGACAGACGCTTCTCGAGATCGCTAACGGGCCGCAGCTCCCCGGTAAGTCCCACCTCACCGAGCACGAGCATATTCTCCCGAAGCGCCCGGGAAGTCACGGAAGAGAAGACGGCACAGAGCACGGCCAGATCACAGGCCGTCTCGTCGATACGCATACCGCCCACCACGTTGATATAGGCATCCATATTCGAGATCCCCACTTTACAGTGGCTCTCGAGCACCGCCAGAAGCATGGAGACACGGCCACGGTCGAGCCCCTGAGTCATGCGCTGCGGATTCGCATAGGAAGAGGGCGCCATAAGCGCCTGGATCTCCAGAAGGACCGCACGTGACCCCTCGACCACAGACGTGATCACCGAGCCCGGCGCCATATGAGGCCGGCCTGAAAGCAGGAACGCAGAGGCATTCTCCACACCGATCAGGCCCTTCGAAGTCATCTCGAAGAAGGCAAGCTCGCCCGTCGAGCCGAAACGGTTCTTGGTGGCGCGCAGCATCCGCAGCGCGGAAGAACCGTCCCCCTCGAAATAAAGGACAGTATCCACCATATGCTCGATGATGCGCGGCCCGGCGATGGCGCCGTCCTTCGTCACATGCCCCACGAGCACGATGGCGACATTCTGCGACTTCGCCAGCCGCAGCAGCCCCGCCGTCACTTCGCGGGTCTGCGAAACCGAGCCCGGCGCCGAATCGATCTGCTCACTGTAGAGCGTCTGGATGGAATCGATGACGCACAGCACGGGCTTTCTTTCGGAAATAAGCTCGGAAATATGCTCGAAAGACGTCTGCGAGCACAGCGCGATGCTCTCACGCGAGATGCCGAGGCGGTCCGCCCGCATCTTGATCTGCGACTTCGACTCCTCGCCGGAAACGTAGAGGATCTCACCGTCGAGCTTAAGCGCCCCGCTGACCTGCATAAGAAGCGTGGACTTGCCGATACCCGGATCACCGCCCACCAGCGTCATCGAGCCCTCGACGAATCCGCCGCCGAGGATACGGTCCAGCTCCGGAATCCCGGACGAGAACCGCGGCTCCGTCTCCCGCGAAACATCGGCGAGTTTACTGACCCCGCGCTCGGCGATCCAGCCGGCACGCAGCGAAGGCTTGGCGTCAGAAGGCGCGGAAGATACCTCCTTCACCTCGTCGAAAGTATTCCATTCCTGGCACGACGGGCAGCGGCCCATCCAGCCGGAAGTCTCGTAGCCGCAGTTGCGGCAGACAAATTGCGTTTTCTTCTTCGCCATATGGTCTCCTTTATTTCTAGGTTTCTTGGCAAAAGCACTGGCGCGCGGCGTTTGCTCCCTGCGGCGCGCCCCGCACCATATGTATCCGCATCGCCGCGGCACGAACGTCGGCGCGCGGCCGATATGCTTAATCATACCACCTGGCTATTTCTTTTTTAAGAGAAATTGAGTAAAATACATAGGATTGTTTTATATAACGAGGAAGCCTTCTGATATGGACCGAAGCTGGATAAACCATTATGACAAAGAGATGAGCGGATGGGAGGAAAAGCCCGATCTGACGCTCTATGAGATGCTGCTTCGGACAGAACGCGTCTTTCCCCATCGGCCGGCGGTGACATTCGAAGGAACGAGGATCACATACGCAGAACTCGTCTCCGAGGTCGATGCCTTCGCCACCGCATTAACCGACTGCAACGTCGGCGTCGGCACGGTAGTGACCATCTGCCTGCCGAACATCCCCCAGGCCGTGATCGCCATCTACGCACTGAATAAACTCGGCGCCATCGCGAATATGGTGCACCCGAAGACCCCCGCCGCTGAACTTCGCGAATGCATGGAACAGACCCGAAGCGAATGCCTCCTGATCCTCGACGCATTTCTCCCGAGAAGCCGGGACATGCTCGAAGAACTCCAGCCGGGGCTGGTGATCGTGTGCCGGATCACGGACTATCTGTCCCTGCCGAAGCGGATCCTCTTTAACCGGACCAAGGGCAAGAAGATCCCGAAGGTCTCCCAGGACGATTTCTATATCCTCTACGCCAATCTCATCGAGCACGGCGACCTGCTCCGCCAGGGAAAACTCAACGGAAAATACGACTGGCCCAGTGCTTTTGGCGAGGAGAAGAAGGTCGAACAGGAGGCGTACGTAAGACCCGTCGGACCCGACGATCCTGCGCTGTATCTGCATAGCGGCGGCACGACCGGATCGCCGAAGATCGCGGTGATCTCCTCCACGAACATGAATATCCCGGCCATGCTGGGCCCGCAGATCATAAGAGTCCCGGATCCTTTCTCGGACCCCGAGCATTTCCCGCTTATCACGATGGTCGCGATATTACCGCTGTTCCACGGATTCGGCATCTGCATGTGCATGCACTGCATGATCGCCTGCGGCATCAACATGCTGCTGGTACCGGTCTTTAAGCCCGACGAGCTGAGCCGCATCATCCGGAAAGAGAAGCCACAGCTGCTGGCCGCGGTGCCGACACTCTACGAAGGTATGCTCAAGAGCGAGAAACTGAAGAAAATGAAACTCGACTTCCTGATCGCTGCATTTAGCGGCGGCGACACGCTTCCGATGGACCTGAAGAAGCGTTTCGAAGAATATATCCATGCACGCGGGGCGAAGATCTCGCTGCGTGAGGGCTACGGCCTGACCGAGACCCTTACTGTCTGTGCGGTCAATCCGGAGGAAGAGTGCCGCGACGGTTCGGTGGGCCTGCCTCTTCCGGGAATCGACATGCAGATCGTCAAGCCCGGCACCGACGAGGAAGTGCCCAACGGCAGTAAGGGCGAGATCTGCATCAGCGGCCCGACCGTCATGCTCGGGTACCTAAACGACCCGAAGGCCACGGACATCGCGATCCACACCCACGCAGACGGGAAACGCTGGATCCACAGCGGCGACCTCGGGCACCGCGACGAAGACGGATTCTTCTACTTCGACCAGCGGATCAAGAGGATCATTAAGGTCAGCGGCGTGCCGGTGTTCCCGACCCAGATCGAGAAGGTGCTGCTGTCGCACCCGGATGTCGAGTCGGCCTGCGCGGTTGCGATCCCGCACCCGTACCGGCTCCATGTCGTGAAGGCCTATCTCGTATTAAAAAGCACTGTCTCCAAGGATCCTGAGAAGGTCCAGATGGAGCTGATGGATCTGTGCCGCAAGACGCTGATCCCATATGCCTGCCCGGTGGAGTATGCGTTCAGAAGCGATCTTCCGAAGACGAAGATCGGGAAGATCGATTACCGTGCCCTCGAATCCGAGGCGCTCCACGCATGCGGCGCCGCGGATGAAGTGAAGGTGGAGAACGTTCAGGAAAACGAGAACACGGCACCGGCGGAAGAAACGCCTGTAGGCGCCGCCGCGGTCGAGAACAGATCCGGCGCCGCGGGCGGGGAATCCTTGGAAGTGAGCCTTGAGAAGGAGGCGCCGAAAGGAGCCGGAGAAGATGCGTAAACACCATGTCTCCCACGTGATGAGAAGCGAATGGAAGAAGACCAGGAAGACCCCGGTCCAGCTGGTCATGATGCTTCTCGTGCCGCTTATAAGCGTGCTTTTCCTCGTGTGGGCCATGAGCTACGTACGCGCATTTACCACGAATTATAAGGCCACGGCCCTGCTCTCGGACGACGGGAAGAAGAAGCTTTCCGAAGATGCACTCTCCGAGAGATACCCGGATATCACCTTCAAGACCGGAAGTGCGGAGGATGCCGAATCGCTCCTGTACAGCGGGAAAGCCGACTGCGTGATCATTGCCGAAGAAGAGTGCATCCGCATCGTGTACGATTCCTCGATACTCTCCTCCTCCCAGGCCCTGAAGGATGCGGCAGACTGCGCCTCGGACCTGAGCGTCCTTCTCGAAGGCGAGAAGATGTTCGAGGAGCTTCAGTCCTTCTACCCCGAGAAAGAGATCATCGATCTGAGCACCGATTTCGAGAAACTGGACAATTACCTCAACCAGCTCGCCGGCGTCGTGGGCATGATCATCTTCCTCATGATGGCCAGTAATGCCATGACCATCGCCGTCAGCTCGGTGACCGGCGAGAAGGAGCGCCAGACCTTCGACACCCTCGTGCTCTGCCCGGTCCCGCTCCGTAAGATCCTTCTGGCAAAAGCACTGGTCCTTCTGCTGGAGGTGTTTGCTTCGGGAGTGATCGGGTTCGGTGCCGCGATCCTCGGTATGGCCTTGTGGAACCGCCGTGACTTTAAGACCGTGTGCCAGGTGGCGGGCGGAAACCTTATGTGGCTTCCGGCACTTCTTATGCTGCTTCTTACCGCCACATGCCTCATCACAGCCATCTTCACACTCATCGGCAGTGCTTTTGGCGAGGCAAAGAAAGCCTCTTTATTCTCGTCGGCCGGAATGGTGCTGGTCTCTGTATCGGCCATGCTGCCGACCTTTATCGATAATGAGAACATCAAGTTTATCCCGATCGCGAATTTCACACCGACCGTTAAGGCCATCTGCCGGCAGGAACTTCAGCTGCCGACGCTGCTTCCGGCTTTCGGCGTGGCGGTGGTGCTGTTCGCAGTAAGCGTCATCCTGGCGACCGGCCTGTGGGAGAGGAGCAACGAATGATTGAGATCAAGAACCTGAAGAAGACATTCCGGAAGAATAAGGTGGAGGCGGTGAAAGACGTCTCGCTTACGATCAACGACGGCGAGATCTTCGCGCTGCTGGGACCGAACGGTGCCGGTAAGACCACGACGATGCGGATGCTGTCGACGCTTCTTATGCCGACGGCGGGTGAGATCTATTACGACGGGAAACGCCTGTCGATGGAGGATATCGATGTGCGGCGGCGGATCGCGTTCCTGACCAATGAGATCCGGCTGGACGGGCAGTTCACGCCGGACGAGCTGGCGCAGTACTACGGGGGACTTTATGAGATGAAGCAGGAGACGATCGAGAAGAACCGCGACAAGCTCTTCGACTATTTCGGGATCACGGAGTTCCGGGGGCGCCGCTACGATACGTTCTCGACGGGCATGAAGCAGAAGACGTCGCTGGCGATCTGCCTTCTTCACGATCCGGATACGATCATCTTCGACGAGCCGACGAATGGACTGGATATCCTGACGCAGCATCTGATCGAGTCCTATCTTCTGAAACTGAAGGAAGAGGGACGGTGCATCATTCTGTCGACGCATATCCTGGACCTGGTGAGCCGGATGGCGGACCGGGTGGGGATCATCGTGGATGGAAGAAGTGTCTTCTGCGGGACGGTCCGGGAGCTGCCGGAGAGCCAGGGCGTGAGCACGGTGGAGGAAGCATTTATCAAGCTATATAAAGAGAACCACGAGGAGAAGGCGATCCTCGATAAGAAGGACAGGCGGTAAGACGAACGATGAAAGGAATGGGTAAGATATTTCTTCACGAGATGAAGAAGATCGGCAAAGAGAAATCCCTGCTGTTCGGATTTCTGCTCCTGCCTGTTCTTACGCTGCTCTTCACGGTGGGGATGACGCTCCTTCAGCCTAAGACGGGACAGGCGGAAGAAGCCGATGCCTACAGGATGTATTTCTATGGCATGGACGTACAGAATCTGAATGTCGGCATGATGGATGACAAAGAGATCTGGATCGTTTCCTGCGAGGAAGAGCCGGAGGATTTCATCGGGTCGAAGGACTTCCACCACTGCGATGTGCTTGTCGACTTCTCCGATATCTTTAACGTGAAGATCTACTATTTCGAGAGCGATGCGATCTCGGCGTATCTTCGGATGAGCGCCGAATCCTTCGTGAGACAGTCCTACGAATCCATCTACAAAGACATGAAGAAGGGTGTTTCTTTCCGTGAGGTGGAGATGGAAGACATCAAGAAGAAGGATAACGCGAATCTCATGATCGCCATGCTTCTTCCGTATATGCTGATACTGCCGCTGACCGCGAATATCTCGAACTTCGCGGCGGATACGGTGGCAGGCGATAAGGCGAGAGGCACGTTCTATCAGGTGATGCTTTCGCCCGTGCCGCCGCTGAGCCTCATCATGGGGAAGATCCTTTCGGTGAGCCTTATCAGCCTGCTGAGCAGCGGGGTGTATATCGGACTGGATGTGCTGGGCAGCCGCGTCTGCGAGGCACTCCACGTGAAGGATGCTTTCGGCTTCTCGGGGGTCACCATCACGGCGATGCAGTTCATGCTGATCATTCTCTACGCGGTGCTGCTGTGTTACCTTTTCTCGAATCTCGGCGTGCTGATCTCGCTGTTCTGTAAGGACCAGAACCAGGCGCAGGTCGCGCAGCTGCCGGTGACGCTTCTTTGTACCGTGGCATCTATGCTGTCGATGTTCCGGCTGGGTGTCTCGCCCTCGTCGCACTATCTGATCCCGGTCTACAATATCTGCCTGATCTTCCAGGATCTTCTGAACTCGCGGGCGAAGATGTATAACATGCTTCTGGTGGCGGGATCGCTTCTGCTTCTGGCGGTGGCGGTGCTGATCACGACGCTCCTGTCCTATCGGAACGAGCGTGTGCGGGCGTAAGCGCGGGCGCCCGGGATCCGGCCGGTAAGCCCCGGCGACAGTGCTTTTGCCAAGGAAGAAGAGGACGGAAGGACACCGCCGTCATTTTACTTTAGTCATGGATTGTGCTTAAATATCCCATATGAAGGAGGAGACTCATCATGAAGAAGAGTATCAGCAGAAAACTCCGTGTGGCAGGCTGCTTCGTGCTGTCCGGCGCGTTGCTCCTGACGTCCTGTCACGCCAAGGAGACGACGAAAAAGACGAAGAAAACGAAGAAGACAGAGGCAACGACGGAGAATCCGGACCGTTATACAGGGAAACAGGCAGGCATCCGCCTTCACGAACTTGACGAGGAGATCTTCCTGCACGATGAGGATGAAGACATCATTACGATGTTCTATGATCTCGAGAACCCGGAGACATATGGCCTGAAGTGGCCGGATAAGGGCATCGAGCCGTGGGATCCGGAGGATGAGGAGAAGTCGCACGAGTTTGACGTGTACGTGATGGACACGCTGAATCTGATCGAGTTCGACGATCTCGAGCTCGAGGATCAGGTCCTCTACGAGACCATGAAGAGAGATGTCCAGCTGTCGCTCGACACATACGGGATGGACTATTACACCAGCTCCATCAACAGCCTGACCGGTGTAAATGTGGAGCTGCCGATCATGTTCGCGACCATGATCTTCGACGATCAGCAGGATGTCGAGCATTATCTGACGATGCTTGCGGATGTGGAGGGGTATCTCGATTCGCTTCTGAAATACGAGCAGAAGCGTGCGGAGCTGGGAAGATCGCTTCCGGACGATATCCTCCAGAATGTGCTGGATTCCATCGAGGTGGTGTATAAGGATCACGATGGTAACTACATGTACACGACGTTCGAGGACCGTGTCAATGCACTGGACCTTGATGATGGGACGAAGCAGGAGCTGATCAAGAAGAATAAGGAGATCCTGGACAGTTCTTTCTTCCCGGGCTATGAGAAGCTCTATCAGGGCATGCAGGGCATCCTCGGTACGGCGAAGACCTCCGGTAAGATCTGCGAGATGGATGGTGGTAAGGAATTCTACGAGAAGTATTTCCAGTCCCGTTCCGGTACGAATCTGACGATCGCCGAGGCGAAAGCCCTGCTCGAGCAGGTGATGATGGACGATATTACCGAGATGCAGACGATCTTCGCGGGGATGACGGCGAATCAGCAGGCGCAGGTGGATCTGGACAACCAGTACACGAACGGTTCTTTCGAGAAGGATATCGAGTACTGCATCGGTGCGATCAAGACGGATTTCCCGGATATCGGTGACGTCAAATACATCGTGTACCATATTCCGGAGGTCATGAAGGATAACTTCTCGCCGGCGGCGTACATGTCCACGCCTTACGATGACATCAACAAGAACCTCCTGATGATCAACGACTACAGTGACGGAATGAGCGATATGCTTACGACTGTGGGACACGAGGCGTTCCCGGGCCATCTTTATGAGACGGTCTACCACATGATCCACATGAACAACTTCTATCAGAAGAGCGGTTCAACGGCCTATAAGGAAGGATGGTCGACATATAGCGAGGACTACATCATGAAGCTCTCGGATTACGACTACGATGTATACCGCGTGAACTACCTGTATATGAGTCTGATCCTGAACTATGTCGTACCGGCCTACATCGACATCTGTGTACACTACGACGGATGGGGCAAAGATGAGATCGCTTCGTACTACGACAATATCTTCGGAAGAGGCATGGGCAAAGCCATCGCCGATTCTTTCTACGACATGACGCTGGAGATCCCGTGCTACGTCACACCGTACACGTTCGGCAATATTTTCTGCTGCAAGATCATCAACGATGCGGTGGAGAAGTACGGCGACTCCTACAGCATGAGCGAGATCCACGCCGCCTACCTCGATATGGGCTGCAGCAACTTCGACACGCTGACGAAGTACATGCCGCAGTACGTGGAGAAGCAGCACTAAGCAGGTGCGGGACAGACACACGGCGCCCCGCCTCCGAGTGAAAAGCACTTGACACGTTAGCCTTTGCTAACTATACTGTCGGTGACAGGAAAAGAAGCCGGACAGCCGCGGAGGATCTGAAATAGCAGAGGACGCCGCGGCCGCGCTGAAACCTTAAGAGAAAGGAGCCGCAGGATGGGCTGGTTCACAGAGAATTTGGGCACGATCGTTGTGTCGCTGGTGTTGATCGCCATCGTGGCGCTGATCGTTGGGAAGATGATCCGCGATAAGAAGAAAGGCAAGTCGTCGTGCGGCTGCGGCTGCGCGAACTGCGCGATGCGCGGGAGCTGCCATTCCACAAACAAGAAATAGAGCGGCGGCCTCGCGGCGGGAAGGTGGTCGGCGTGGGCGTGAAACGGCTCCGCATGGCAGGGCGCGGACACACGTGGTATAATAGGCGTAATTGTTTGCTTAAAGGAAAAAGAACATGACGACGAAACGCCTTACTCACCGCATCTTGCCGCTTCTTGCCACCGGCGCGCTGCTTATAGCGCCGCTCTCTGGATGCTCGAGCACCATGGATCCGAACAATATCCCGAAACCGCCTGTTGTCACGACGAATGAAAAAGGCGAGACGGAGACGAATCAGGTGAACTGGCAGGGCGTCAGCAATCCCGACGATAACCTGACCGAAGCAGCAAGGATACTCCGCGACTACGACATGGGCGTATTCGCCGGCGCATCCGACATTCTGAATGCCTACTATTCCTTCGACGTTCCCGAGAATTACTACACATCCTGGCCGACGACCGGGCTTTACTACCCGACAGAAGAAGACTACACGCAGGCGGCCCAGGCCTATGCGGAATACGCGAAGACCATCGCGGACCTCGACCCGTCCGAGCTTACGGAAGAACAGCAGCGTGTCGTGGCCTACATGTGCTACGATTTCACCTACGAATCCGAGATCTACAAGCATCCGCTTTATGTCCCGCAGCTGAATCCTATGGGCGGCAAGCAGATCGTGTATCCGCTTCTTACCTCCCTGATCCAGTTCCGCACCAAGGAAGACGTGGAGCGGTATTTCCTGATCCTCGGCGACTACTACACCTTCTTCGAGAAGGCAGCCGACACCGAGCAGAAGAGGAGCGAACGAGGGATCGGCTGGAACGACGAGAACCTCGACCGCATCATCGCCGACTGTCAGAAAATGCTGGAGAACCAGGACACCCACTTCCTCGTGACGACCTTCGAGACACGCCTCGACGCCCTTGATCTGACCGACAAGGAACGGGAAGACTACATCAATAGAAACCGGGAACTCCTCGACACCGTGTATTTCCCGACGATGGAGATGCTGATCGAGCGCCTTACCGCGCTAAAAGGACTGTGTAACGATGCGCCGTATCTGGCTGAGACGGCCGAAGGACGGAAATACTACGAAGCACTCTTTCACCAGAAAACAGGCGTGGAGATGTCCGTGGAAGAGTGCACGGATCTTCTCGAGGAGACGATCAAGGACCTGTACGACGAGTACCTCCCGAGATGGAAACAAGACGGCAACTACTTCACCTTCGGCGACCTGAGCTTCGACGACGCCATCGAATGGTGTAAACGCTTCTCCGCCGATCATCTGCCGGAGATCCAGAAGAACGATGTCATGATCTACGACGTGCCTACGGAATTCAAGGACTCGATGCAGCCGGCGAGCTACTATCTGTCCCCGATCGACAACTACACCCGCCACACCGTATGGGTGAACCGCGGCATGGTCGATGCCCCGAACTACAATATGTTCACCCTCGTGACCCACGAGATGTACCCGGGACACCTGTATCAGCACCAGTACCAGGCCGAGCACCTCTGGAGCAAATACCAGGTGTTCGCCACCTCGCTTCCCTACGCAGAAGGCTGGGCCCAGTACACCGAGTGGACCATGATCCACTACGCACCGTTCGACCAGCAGCAGGCCGAGAACGCCTGGAAAGCCTCGCTTCTGTACTCGACACTCCTGGCCGCGAGAATGAGCATCGGCGTGGAATACGAAGGCTGGTCGCGGACTGAATGCGACGGCTACCTCAGCCGCTACGGCCAGAGCGATCCGGCGGTCCAGGAAGAGTACTGGCTGCGTATCACCGGCGAACAGGGATACGCCCTGGAATATGCATTCGGCTTCATCTTCACCTCGCAGATCCTGGATCACGCGGCAGAGGAGCTACAGGGGATCTGCACGAAGGACGAGATCATGGTCGCCTATCTCGACCTCGGCTGCGCCCCCTTCGCCGTCCTTGAAGCGGATATGGAGAAATATATCGAGGAGAAGAAGGGCTGATATTCCGCGTGAGATGCACTATTTCCCGTGCCTTTCCGTAGACCATCAAAGAAAACGGACATCTCTTTCTGTCGTAACGAATGTGAAACAGTGCTTCCACAGACGAAAAAAGAAAGAGAAGCCATATCTCGGGATGGTCGGAAGGCTTGCAATCACGATGTCTTCAAAATGTCATCAAATTGTATTAAAAAGTTTGCTCCAAATACTTGTTTGAAAAGACATTATGTTATAATCAAATAGAAGAAGTGGGGTAATACCCCTAATTTGGAGGCGCAATAATGGCAAAGCAGACTCGTCTTGCGACGACACTTACCGCTAGATATTTTCCGACAGCAGAACTGACAGATGCTTTTTACATGGACGGACGCGTCACCAGCAAGACGGTGGCCCGTTCTGCGGACCTGACGAACGACAAGGAAGACAGAGGATTCTTCTTCTCTGTTTTCTCGACGCAGTCTTTCCCGGATCAGGACCCCAATTCGCTGCCTCCTTATGAGCCGATCCTCCGCCGCCTCGGAACAGAACTGAAGACCGGGCGCCGCTCGCTCGATGACTCCATCGGCGAGATGGTGAATACGGCCGTTTCGATCACAGGCAAGCTGAAGATCCAGCAGGACAATTCCCGTGCGCCGTTCTTCGCAGGCGTGATGGTAAAAGATGGCGAAGCATTTGCCTCCACCATAGGAAAAGGACTGGCGTTCCTTTATCGTGATGACACACTCTACCCGATGACGGCGACGGATATCCGCATTGATGCAATCAACACCGCCCGCCAGAAGGTGGACAATTTCTATAACTTCTGCGCGACCAAGACCGCTCCGGCACTGTGCTCCAACATCGCACAGCTTAAGCTCGACGACTGCATCATCCTCTGTAACCGCGAGGTCTACGAGGCACTTGGACAGCAGGAACTCCTGCGCATCCTCTACGATGCAGAAGACCAGAGCGATGCGGCAAGCGTCGTCATCACAGAAGCGGCAGCGAAGCTTCCGGGCGTACCGCTGCAGTTCATGATCTCTTTCGTTGAGGACATTACCTCGAGCGACCGCGGCGGATTCTTCGGCTTCGGCAGAAAGAAGAAGAAAGTCGTGGAAGAAGAACCGGACGAGGATGATGCATACAATGTCGCACCGCCGGTCCCGATGGAATCCCCGAAGCAGGAGCCGGCACCGGTTCCTCAGGATGCGATGCTCTTCGGTGACGATGTACCGGCGAAGAGCGGAAAACCGGTCCTCGATGCGACGATGATCCAGCCGCCGGTAGGTTCGGCCGCAGAAGCGATCGCTTCTTTCGGCGCAGAGACCGCAGCCGCGGCGTCGGCAGCATCCGCACAGAATGCCGCCGCTTCGACCGTAGATGCAGCGATTCATACACCGATCCCGGAGCCGCCGCTGTCATTCGGCGATATCTCCGACCTCATGCAGGAAGAGGCAGCCGTTGCCCCGGCTCCGGCCAGCGTACCGGCCCCGCAGGAAGACTTCGGTGCAACGAAGGTGATGCCGTCCGTCAGTGCATTTGAGAAAGCGGCATCCGAATATGACAAGAAACTGCAGGAATCCGAAGCGGCGTCCGCCGCAGCGGACAGCCCGTTCGTAAGTCCGGCGCAGCCGGCGGAAGTCCCGGCCGCACCGAAGGCGGATGAGCCTTTCGTCGCGGTGAAGAATGCGGCAAACCCGTTCGCGATCGCCGCGCAGAAGGCACAGGCAGAAGAACTGGCCGCACAGACACCGGCAGTCCCGGCAGTCCCGGCAGCGGTTCCGGCCGTTCCGGCAGCTACGGAAGTTCCGCCGGTACCGGTATCCCCGGCGATCCCGGAAGCCCGCGAGATCGTGCCCGGCGCGCAGGCCCCGGCAGCCCCGGCGCAGAGCGCCCCAGAAGCAGACGCCAATGACGGATCTTTCGTCGTAGGCGGAGAAGGAGAGACGGTACCGTCCAGCGGACCGCTCTTCATTGGAGATGAAGTTTTCGGTGGAACAGGTTCGACCGGTTCTGCCGTAAAGGAGAATGTGGCAGGAGCAGAACAGACTTTCGAAGGTGCCCCGGCAGGAGAGACTTCGGGAACTGTTGCGGAAACAGACGAGGAGACCCCGATTGTTTTCGAAGCGGATGATGAGGTGGATAAGCCTATGAACGATGACCCTGAATATTCCAACGATCCAAAAGAATTCGACGAAACACCTCTGTTCTTCGGCGATGCGGAATCCTCCGAAGAGAAGGATGCGCAGGAAGCCCCGGCAACCGGCGATGAGTTCGTGATCCCGTTCGCATCCACGGATACGCCGAATGCTTCTGTTGCCGCCACAGACGATGTTCCGGATATGCCGCTCTATGAGGCGCCGTCCTATGTACCGCCGACGTACCCGACCAACAGCGACACGCCGGTCGGCTACGAAGATACGGGCGTATATGCCCGCGGCTCCTACTCGGTAGATGAAGATGAAGTCACACCGGATGCATCCCAGTTCGTCGCACCGGCGCCTGCTCCGGCCACACCGGTCTCTCCGTTCGTGGTGCCGGGCGCATACGAGGAACCCGTTTCCGACGTACCGCAGATCCCCGAGGCAGACACAGCAGGCTACGGCTACAGTGCTTCTGCCGCAGACGGATATCAGGAAGGATATGCGCAGGATGGCTATGCCGACCCTTCCGCCGGCGCCGCATATGCAGGTCCTTCCCAGGGCGTACAGGATGCCTATGATCCGTATGCAGCCGCTGACGTACAGCCATCGGCACAGTATGACGTGAATAACCCGCCGCCGGCCGTCGCCGATCTCTTCGACATGGGTGGTGCAGCGCCGACGGGTGCACCAGCTTCCGTAGACAGCGGATACCAGACCGGAGTTTCTCCGGCACCGGCCTATGTACCGCCGGCGGGCGTTCGTCCGGGATCGGTTCCGGGTGTTTCGAAGCGCCCAGCGGGACAGCGTCCGGGCGCCCGTCCGAATACGAGCCCCGCAAGACGCAGACCGGACACCATCGACGATGGATTTGACGCCGGTGACGAGGGCGAGGGCGTAAGCTACCTGCCGTATGTACTGGCCGTAGTATCGGTCATCTGCCTGATCATCATCATCGTACTGATCGTGAAGTCCTGCTCCGCAGGCGGCGACGATACGGAAGATACGAAAGCATCCGGCGAAGTATCGATCACAGATATCACGGGCGACGTTTCCGACACGTCCGAGTCCACCGAGCCGTCGACTGAGCCGACCACCGAGCCGGATGTCAATGCACCGATCGGTGTGTACACCTTCTCGAATAAGAGCGGCTGCCGTACATGGTGGGATCTCTTCTATCACGTATACAATGTTAAGATCGACAGCGAGAAAGATGCCCGTGTCACCACGATCCTGACGTACAATGACCTCGACACATCCTATAAGCCGAAGGAAGGCGACGTCATCAAGCTCCCGCCGGCGGCCATGATCAACGCGGTCGGTGGCTGATCGGAAAGAGCCAACTGAATAGACACAGAAGTCAAAGGGCGTCTCGAGTGTGAGACGCCCTGTTTTCGTTTAAGATGAAATAGCACCGTGGCGGATCCGATTACGCTACCTCTGGCTTTTCCTTCTTCTTGATCAGTGCGAGAAGCATGGTGAACGTGAAGTTCAGTACGCATAGGAAGAGGAAGCTGCCTGCCGTGGTCAGGACAGGGCCGATGCCGCGGTTGATAAGGAGGCGGACGGGGAAACTGGTCACTTCGTAGTAGAAAAGAAGCGAGCAGATGCATCCGGCAATGCCGATGAGCGGAAGGATCAGCTCGATGACGATATAGGGGATGCGGCGCTTCGAGGTCACGAGAAAGTCCACGATCCCGAAGATCAGGGACAGAAGGGCGAAGACGACGAAGAAGACCGCGACGGTCACGGCGCCGGCGGTATTGGGCACGTCCACGAAGGGGAGAAGCACGTCGATGAACGAGCCGGCCAGCGCTGCGCCGGCAGGGACGAGCGCCAGATACAGGGCGACCAGGGTCGCTATCATATGCGTCACGAGATTGGCGATGGTAAAACCTTTCATAGAAGCCTCCTATCTTTCCCCAACTTCCATCAATATACATGGTTTTCCCTCCTTTTGCAAAAGCACTGTGGAACTACGAAAATCATTTCATCCCCCACACTGTCAGTTTGCTGTTCTGAACGCCCGAGAATGAGCGATATTTGTTAAAATGCCGAAAATATAAAAGACAGTGCTCAGGCACTGGAAAAATAGAGAAATTGCGGCTACAATAGTACGGTATGTAATTATATCTATTACTTGGAGGAGTTTATCATGAGTACGCACAAGAAGCTTTTCATTCCGGGTCCGGTAGAAGTCCGTGATGAAGTTCTGGAAAAGATGGCTACGCCGATGATCGGCCACCGTACCAAAGATGCATCCGCTCTGCAGCAGGAGATTTCCGAGAAACTGCAGAAGGTCATGGGTACGAAGAACACTATCATTCTTTCCACCTCATCAGGAAGCGGTCTGATGGAAGGTGCCGTACGATGTTTCACCTCTAAGAAAGCAGCGATCTTCTCGATAGGTGCATTTGGCGAGCGCTGGTATAAGATGGCTACCTGTAATGGTGTGCCGGCGGATATTTTCCGTTCCGAACTGGGTCAAATCACGACACCGGAGATGGTGGACGAAGCCCTCTCCACAGGCGAGTATGACATGATCACCATCACCCATAACGAGACCTCCACAGGTATCCATAATCCTGTCGGCGAAATCTCCAAGGTCTTAAAGGCCAAGTATCCGGACGTGATCCTCTGCGTGGACACAGTAAGTTCCATGTGCGGTGACTACATCCCGGTAGACGAGTGGGGCATCGATGTCTGCATCACTTCCACACAGAAGTGTCTGGGACTTCCTCCGGGAATGTCCATCGCTTCCGTTTCCGACCGGGCGCTGGAGAAGGCGAAGACGATCCCGAACCGCGGCCTTTATTTCGACTATGTCGAGCTTGCCAAGTTCGTGAAGGAGAAGCCGTTCCAGTATCCGTCCACCCCGTCCGAGTCCCACATGTTCGCGCTCGACTACCAGCTCGACTGCATCCTTAAAGAGGGTATGGAGAACCGCTATAAGAGACACTGCGAGATGGCAGAGCTCGTCCGCGACTGGGCAAGAAAGAATGCCGAGCTTTACTCCGACCCGGATAACCTGTCCGTGACCGTGACCTGCATCAAGAACACGTTGGGCATTCCTTTCGCGGAGATCAACAAGAAGATGGGCGAGAGAGGATATCTCCTGTCCGGCGGCTACGGTGCCCTGAAGGAGACCACATTCCGTATCGCCCACATGGCGGATACCACCATCGACGAGGTCAAAGAGATGCTTAGAAATCTCGACGAAGTCATCGCCGAGCTGAAAGCTCAGAACGCATAAGGCAAATCTTCCGAAAGGAAGAGGAAAACAAGAATTGTACACGCACCCGCAAAGGCGCGGCGCGCGAGTAAAATAGGGAGGAATACAAGTATGAAGATTTTAGTTGCAGAGAAGATAGCCGCAGATGCGATCCAGTATCTGAAGGACGAAGGTTTTGAGGTCGATGAGAGACTGGGCTGCTCCCAGGATGAGATCAAGGGTTTCATCGGCGATTACGACGCACTCATCGTCCGTTCTGTCACCCAGGTCAACCGTGACCTTCTGGCGAACGCGAAGAACCTCAAGGTCGTCGGCCGTGCCGGTAACGGTATCGACAACATTGACGTTGCTGCCTGCACCGAGAAGGGCATCATCGCAGTCAACACACCGGAAGCCAACATCATGGCGGCAGGTGAGCTGGCCGTTGCCCATGCTTTCTCCATCTTCCGTAACCTCTGCCACGCGAACGAAGCCGCCCATAACGACGATTTCCGCCGTGCCCAGATGATCGGTAACGAGCTCGAGGGCAAGACCGCCGGTATCATCGGTCTCGGCCGTATCGGTTCCATCGTAGCCAGAAAGCTGAAGGGAATCGGCATGAACGTCGTGGCGTACGACCCGTACGTGACCCAGGAGAAGTTCGACACCGTCGGCGTGAAGCGCTGCCCGAAGCTCGAAGACCTCCTTGCTGTGGCAGACCTTATCACATTCCATACTCCGAAGAATAAGGAGACCGTCGGCATGGTCGGCGCCGAGGAACTGGCCAAGTGCAAGAAGGGCGTCCGTATCGTCAATGCCGCCCGTGGTGGTCTTGTAAACGAGGCCGCTCTCTACGAGGCGCTGAAGTCCGGTCAGGTCGCCGCGGCAGCCATCGATGTATTCGATAAGGAGCCGTCTTACGATAAGGCACCGGGCGAGCAGCACTATGAGAACCCGCTTCTGACACTTCCAAACTGCGTCGTGACACCTCACCTCGGTGCTTCGACACAGGAAGCGAACCATAACGTCGGTTCCGCCGTCACTTCTCTGGTGGCGAAAGCGCTGCGCGGGGAACTGGTTGCGGCGATCAACATGCCTGCTTTCAGCGGCGATATGGCAGCGATCCGTCCCTATGCGGATCTGGCTGAGAAGCTCGGTAAGATCTACTACCAGGCGGAAGATGTTCCGGTCAAGAAGATCGAAGTCGAATTCCGTGGCGGCCTCTCCAACCAGGAGACAGGTATCCTGACCCTTTCTGTTCTGAAGGGTTTCCTTTCGGTACATTCCGATGAGCGTGTCAGCTTCGTCAACGTCCGTCAGGGCGTCGAGAGCCGCGGCATCGAAGTTGTGGAGAGCAAGAGTGCACAGTGCGAGCGCTACACCAGCATGATCGTGGTCAACTTCGTTACCGACGAAGGCCGTGAGCTCAGCGTATCCGGAACGATCGTCGGCGAAGACACAGAGGTCCTGGTAAGCTTCTTCGGCTATCAGGCAGACTTCGCTCTGGCTCCGATCGTACTGGCCATGCAGAACGAAGACGTACCGGGCATCATCGGTAAGATCGCAACGAAGATCGGTGATCACAACATCAACATCAATGCGATGCACTGGGGCGTGAAGCCGGGCTCCACGAAGGCCCAGTCCTTCCTGGCCGTGAACGAAGAACTGAGCGAGGATGTGCTTAGCGAGCTCCGCGCCATCGACGGCGTACAGCGAGTCACCCAGCTGTTCTTCTGATTCGCAGATAGAAAAAATACGAAAGGAAATCCCTTCTCGGTCTGTCCTCGGGCAAATGCCCTGCGGAGGCCCGGAAGGGATTTCTTTTCGTATTCTCAAATTCCTGAGCAAATCGAAATGACGGACGCGTTGGTTACGCTCCCATAAAGAAATGTTCCATTAAGACTATTTTTCAGTACTGAAAGAATCTAACACTAGGACGTCACGACCTCGGAGCAATCTGAGGTTTTCTTTTGTTCATTTTAAATGTCTGAAGTCAATCTCGGAATAGGGTGAATCAAACAGTGTGTGAATAATCTGTAAAAAGCGCTGATATACTACGTATATCAGTATCAGAACTCTTTACCCAGGGGTTGTCTCAAAAGTGAGTTAAATCACTGAGAGCCAACCCCTCTTTTCTTGCCAGATTCGGTAAGATTTAGAGCCAAAAATGCATCCAAACCGGTTTTTTCACACGAGAATTGTGAATACTGTGA
>Ga0310691_10001481_pt1 | contig 35701 bp, 28 predicted proteins | sample 176DNAGHGlowgp2_FD_203887 | JGI IMG/M metagenome (GOLD analysis project Ga0310691, IMG submission 203887) | Sheep rumen microbial communities from Palmerston North, Manawatu-Wanganui, New Zealand - 1766 DNA GHGlow gp2 (v2) (version 2) | ecosystem: Host-associated > Mammals > Digestive system >... | reverse complement strand
CACCTCAATCCTTATGACAACACAGCCTTCCCGGTTGCAAAAGGAATCGTGGATCACTATATCAAGCAGACATCGGATGCAGTTACTGTCTCTGATACGGATTCAGGCCTGATCGTCATAATGAACGAAGAGATGCCGGCGTATTACAGCGGCCAGAAATCGCTTGACGAAGTAATTAAGGTCATCGAGAATAGAGTAAATCTAATGCTTTCGGAGCAGGGGTGATATTATATTCTGTGTGATTTACAGAATATGAAAAGGAACCAATAACTCTACATGTCAGAAACAGAACACGGAATATATTTTGTCGAAGAGATAGCCAAGGGCACTGAGTATTCTTATAACGGCTGGAAGGTCATTTGCAAATGAAGCGAAGAACATACATTTATCTCATAATAATCGTGGCATGCCTGATCTATTCGGTCAGCGACTATTTCGCCGCCATGCGCCAGTCCTACAACATGTACGTTGAGGGCGAGTACTATTTCAAATACGAAGCGACGATAGTAAACCAGCACACGAATGATGACTGGTGGGCGACGCCTGAGGCGCAGAACACGGACTATTCCGACCCGAAGAACATGCTCCTTCGTACGACGAACGAGACCGTCTATGCCGTCCACCCTCATGACGGCGTCTGCACGGTTTTCTACGGCGACAAGGTTATCGAAGACTTCCCCGTAAACGTCCTCAAGTTCGCAGACGGCGATGCCGAGTATTTCAAGGGCTCGAAAACATACACCTACGACGAATATATTGCGCAGTTAAGGGCGATTATCAAAGCAAAGGACGAGAAACACCGCCTGAGCAGCAAGGCGATGTACGCCTTTGAGCATTATAAGTTCTTCATGATTGGCTTTGTCTGCATCGACGCGGTGTTCGGATTCAGCCTGATCCTCCTCTACAGGGCAGAGCTTTATGACAGGTTCAATCTCCTGATGTTCTTTACAGCTCTGTACGGCATATTCTTCGATGTGATATCTACGTTCCTGATGTGGAGCTGAGGGATTGTATTGTGCGTGTGCTCACTGAAGGCTTCCGCGTGTTTTCTTTGATCCTGCCGTGTGTTAAAATTCTTTTATAAATCCGGGCGGGTTACCGGAATCTTGAAGAGAGTATTTATGGCATTCGGAGGGCAAAGTTTATGAAAAAATTAATAGCTTTGATCATGGTTTGTGCAATGTCTCTGGCAGTCTTTGCATGCGGTAAGAAAACGCCAGCAACTGAGTCTTCAAAGGACACAAAGGCTGCACAGACAGACGATAAAAACGGCGGCGAGACAACTAAAGCTCCTGCTGCAGACGCGCTGGTCCTTCTGCCCGGCAAGCTTGTAATCGTCAATGAAGGCGATAACGGTCCGGTGATCAAGGGCGTAACTGTTGCCGGCAACAGATGCGGAACTGCTGAATTCAATTCCAAAGCGCCCGCTTCTGACGGTGTCAGATGCGTTTTCGAGCTCAACGAATATCTGGATTTCTATCTTGATACCAACGAGACCGCCGGCCTCAAGGTCTTTGCTTACAAGCACGCAGAAGATGCAAACATCTATGTCGACAGGACTAACGGTGAAGACGGCGCAGCCGGATTCTGTGACCTGAACAAGCCTGAAGATGCTGCCGACAGCTGGGGTTCGTTCTATGTTAATCCGGAAGACTGGCAGCCCGGCTACTATGATCTCGTCTTTACCAAAGACGGTAAGGCCGTTGCCCTGATGCAGATAAAGTATTTCAATGATGGCGAGATTCAGGGCAAGTCTGATGAGGAACTGACCGCCCTTATGAAGAGCTTCTGACGGAACAGGTTGTTTTAGCAGAGTTACGGCGGCGTCACTTGATGGGTGGCGCCGCTTTTTTGTGTGCGTGGTTGTGTGCGCGTGTGCGGGTGCGGAAATGTGCCTTGCCGCCGCACTAGGATATGAGGTGTATAGGCGTCTTCAAACTGCGCGACGTACTAATTTATTAAAAATCAGTTTTAGTCCGTAATTTTTGAGATCCAAAATAGACATACACCAGTCTTTTACGTACTGGTTTTCGAAAACATCTAATCAGTCCGTAAATTTGGAGGCCGCCAAACAGTCTAAAGCATGATTTCGACGTACTAATTTCTAAAAATCGCTTATTAGTCCGTAATTTCTGAGCTGTGAAGGCATATTTATCGAAAAAACTACGTACTAAAAACTGATTATCGATTTTTAGTACGTAATAAAGAAAAGCAGGAGGTGCGTGGTTGCGTGTGCGTGTGCGTGGTTGCCTCAAATGTTGCTCTTTGTGTCCGCCCAGAAGGCAACATATAAGGCAACATTGGCAATGTTGCTCTTTTTGTTGCTCTTTTTGTCCGCCCGGAAGGCAACAATTCCCTAATTGTTCCAACCCGGCCGCGCATCCGCTTGCCGCCCACGCGTCGCCCTCCCCTCATCGCGACTTGCAGAAAAAATATATCGAATTACGATAAAAAGTCATTGACTTTCAATAACGGCCGATGTAGTATAACAGCAACAGGAACACGGAAAGAAGGAGGGCACAGCGATGAGATCCAAGATAAGATCCGATAAGAGAGCAGAGAAGAAGCCGATGAACGTTTTCAAGCTGCTTCTGGTGATCCTTGCGGGGATGATCCTTTTCATTATCGTGCTCTTCTTCGCGGCGTTCAGGATGCTTCAGTGGGCGCAGGATTACGGCCTCGTCGACGTTCCGACCGAGGCAGTCACGATCGAAGGAGTTGGCGACATAGAGATAGGTCCGGGCGGCATAGAAGTCGGCGGCATAGAAGCGGGCGGTATAGAACAAGACCCGGCTGACATGTCCGAAAACGAATACCGGCCGGCGAGCGCGATCGAATCGATACAGATGGAATACTTCATGGAGGAGAACTGAGATGGAAGAGAAGAATAGAGGAGACAGAATATTGGACGGGATCACAAAGACGATCCTTATCATTATATTGATCTTTGGTCTTATGATCCTGTGCGGTTATCTTTATCTGAGAAGTTTTATGAATAGGGTGATCGAGAGCGAGAGGGCACACATGGCAACGGAAACCACAGAATCGATCGAAGACTATAACCAATCGTTAATAAACGCGGAAATAGACGAAATATTATACGGCGGGCACTGATATGGACCGGATAGCAAAGACAATTCTTCTTGTAATTGGAATACTGGCAGCAAATCAACGACAAGACATCTGATTTTGCGAACCTCTCGCTGATAGATAAGGATTCATCGCAGGAGTACTACACGTGGTATTACAGCGTGATCGTGTATAAGGACGGAAGCTGCCGTTTTACCGTCGATATCCTTCCCAACTGATACGTGCTCGAAAAGCCCGAGCCTCAAGCTACCGCTTTGACCCCTCGCTTTGCTAAAGCGTGCTATAATTGATCCATGGAAAAAATTTGCGCGCAGAGGACTGCAAAAGCCCAAAGCAGCACGATAAGGCGGTAGATTATGTATTGTGAAGAATGTGGATCTTTTGTTCGTGACGGTCTTTCATACTGTCCCGCTTGCGGAGCGAAGATTATTGAAGTATTTGTACCGACCATGCCTAAGGAAGCACCTGCTCCCGCACCGGCTCCTGCACCCGCACCTCAGCCTGCGTACTCACAGCCTATCCAGCCGGCGCCTCCGGTAACGGCAGGTAATTCGGTTCCGATATTGCAGGCGCCCGTAGTCCAGTCGATACCGATATCACAGCAGGCAGGGCAGCCCCTTACACAGTCTGTTGAGGTCGATCCTGCGTATGCAAGGCGGGTACAGATCGCACCGCCGAAGCAGTACGTAGAGAATCCGATGGCCAAGACCGGCCTTATCTGCGGCATCATATCGCTGCCTACGATGTATCTGCCGTTTCTTAATGTCGTTCCGGTGGTGCTCGGGATCGTTTTCTCGCTCAAGGGCCTTAAAAAGGCAAAAGAGCTCGATAATAAACCCAAAGCTGTCACGGGCCTGGTCCTCTCATGCGTCGGCGGAGCTATGGGCCTTTATGCTACGTTCCTCTGGATCTTAAGGTGGGCAGGCTTGCTCAACTGAGCGGATCGAACTGAGCGCTTAATTTCCGTACAAAAACAAAGAGGGGGTCAGGCCCCCTCAATTTTTGCTGATCAATTAATTATCCCCAGTAAATGCAGGAGATAGAGTCCGCCGAAGTAGAAGGCAAGCATGGCTATGCCGAGAGCGACGAAGCCCAGTATCATCTTCGGAAGATATGTCGGCACGTCGCCGCATGCTTCGCCTGTCTGGCCGTTGACGGCTACGCGCAGATTCTGTTTGCCGTATTTGTAAGTTGCAAGATAGATGGGCGCCAGGAGGTACCTGTATTTGACGTTGTAATAGTTTGAGGCGTATTTGGGCGTCATTGCGGTTCCGCCGTGGATCTTTTTCTCGTATCTGGCAATCTCACGCTCGATGGTACGCGGCATCTGCTTCTTGGCGCGCTCCCAGGCTTCGTTAAGGCCGACGGTATAGCGCTCGGCAGGGATGCCAGCGAGGTATTCGGGTGAGTAGGGCAGGGCCTTCTCGAAGTCGAACTTATTGACTCTTGCGATGAACGGATGGTAGATCCTGTCGGATGCAAAGACTATCAAGTCGTCGAAGTTGTGACCCCATACGCCCTTGAAATACTTGGAGTAACCGTTTCCGCCGACACTGGAATAGTACTGCTCTTGGACATAGGCAGAGATCGTGTATGAATCGAAGGTCCAGAACGGTAGGTAGAGCGCGGTTATGTTCTCGAGGACGGCGCTGTAGGCCTTCTTGGCGACCAAGTGCCTTCTGTGGAGATAGTTCATGAAGCAGTCCTGGACCTTATCTTTGGGCACCGCGAAAGGTATGATCGCTGCAGGCGTCATGATCTGCTGATTCTCTGCTGCAGGCGCAACGCTCGTTGAACCGCAGTAAGGGCAGGCGCCCGTGACCTGCTCGGCATCGTAAAGAGTCTGGCCGCCGCAGTTGGAGCATTCGACGAGTTTCTTGATCTTGCCCCAGTTGACATTGGCGCGCTGTGAGGCCGCGTTGAAGTCCAATTCTTCAACGACAGGTGCTTCACCCGGCTGCGGGAGCCTTGTCGACAGACCGCAGAAAGGGCATTCCAGCGTATTCTTGACCGGATCGAACCTGATCCCGATGGTGCCGCCGCATCCGGGGCACTTTACTTCAGGGGCCGTTAAGTTTGTCCCTTCGACCACATTATAATTCTCAGCCATATCCCGTACTCCCTTATTCTCGAAATAAGCTCTGATGGGGCCTGATCCCCATCAACTTTGAGAGGGTCTGACCCCTCAAATCGATTTTATCAAATCGACGGGAATTGTTAAGTGTCCGCTGCAACAAATCGGAGGCCTCATTTGTATTGATAATATCAGGAGAAATAACCGCAAAAAAGCGGCGGAGGGCGCACCAATGAAGAAACGTAACATTGTTACACTGGCCGTTTCATTAACCGCGGGCGTCATTTTCACGGTATTTCTGGCCTTACTGATATTCGGCAGGACGGTCTTTGCCTGCAGCAGCGATAATGTGCTGGGCTTAGAGTCGGTCAGTATAAGAGGCAGCAGGATCACGCTGGAATTCGACCCGAATGAATCGATGCGTAAGGACAGTGAGCCCTACGGCGCGATGAGAAAGCTCTTCGAGCAGAGCAAATCGAAGAAATACAGCGTGACCTTCTTAATGGAAGGCGTAGAGAATAACTATTATTCCGTGGATGACGTCGATGTAGACAGCATCGGTAAAACAATCAGGATCAATGCCAAGGGCGTGCAGATGAGCCGTGTTACCGGTCTTCGGATACGTGACGGCATGGAATTTTATAAGGTCGATTTCAAGAACAATACTATAGAGGCGGCCATAGTCAGCGTTGAAGGTAATGGTATGTACACGATCACCTTATCAACGTATACTCAGGAATATAATCCAAAGACCCGCAACTGGTCTGAGCCGGAAGGCGAGCAGTCAACAAGCACGCTGTGGACGTAAGATAACGGGCGATGCCATCAAGACACCGCCCGATTAAGGTTAAGCTTATATCAATCAGCCATTTTTACTCCGCCGTCTTACCCGATATCCTCGTATAAACTACGCCGTTCTCCAGATCGGCGCCGTCGTTCTTGACTATCGCCATCTCCTGGACGGTTACAAGCTGGAAGCCCTCTTTGACAAGGGCAGGGACGATCTTCTTTGTGGCTTCGGCCGTGGACTTATAGAGGTCGTGCATCAGGATGATGTCGCCGTCTTTGACCTTGCCGATGATGGCAGCGCATACCTTGTCTGCGTTCCTGCTCTCCCAGTCACGTGAATCAACGCTCCAGAGAATTATCGGACATCCTACTGCAGCCTTTACGGTCTTGTTGTAGCTTCCTTCAGGCGGCCTGCAGTATGTTGTAGGCTTGCCGGCGATCTTCGTGAGCTCGTCGTCAGTCTTCTTGAGGACTTCCTTGATCTTCTCCTCTTTGAGCTTGGACAAGACGTTGTGGCCGTAGGTGTGGTTTCCGACCTGGTGGCCTTCTTCGATCTCGCGCTTTGCCTGTGAATCGTTCCATGAGAGTCTCTCGCCTACAACGAAGAACGTAGCCTTCTGGCCGTGCTCCTTATAGACATCCAGGATCGTGTCAGTGTAGGTGGAAGGGCCGTCGTCGTATGTCAGTGCGACCATCTTCTTGTTGCCGTCGATCTCGCGGCATACCTTGCCCTCGTCATCGAAATAGTACAGGTGCTTGTTCTCATAAGCCCTGCAGTTCTTGAGCATCTTGCCGCCCATATAGCCGTGCTTCGTGCCGTCGTCGGATTCGACGATGCCCTCTAAAGCAACGCCGGTCTTGGAGTCGAACCCGTAGGTGTCGTCGCCGTCATCTACCGTGCCCTTGACCATGAGGCCGGTCTTCTTGTCGAAGAAATAAGTCTTGCCGTCGATCTCCTTAAGGCCTGAAGCGCAAACGCCCTTATCGTCAGAGTAGTATCTGCCTTCCTCGGCGTCGATCCAGCCCGTGAGCATCTTGCCCGTCGAAGGATCGAAATACTTGGAATCGCTGTTTACCTGCTGATGGCCGTAGAGCATTATTCCGTCAGCGTCGAAAAGATAACTGCTCCCGTCAATGACCGTCTCTCCGACAGCCATCTTTGCTGTCGCAGGATCGAAATACCTGACCGTCTTATCCGGCATCGTCTGCATGCCGGTCTGGACCCTGCCCAGGAAGTCGTAGTAGTACGTTCCGTCGTCGGTCTCAACCACGCCCCTCTTAACGAAGAAGATCGCGTAGACCGCAAATCCACAAATCAAAAGTGCGGCAACTCCCAAGAGTATGCCCTTAATGAGTTTACTGTTCATTGCTAATGCCTTTCTGTTATTTCCTATTAATCCCGGTCACAAGTCTATCACGCAATCGAAAAATTGTGCGTGAATTTCGTGTCATTTAAAAGATATTGGCTTTACAAGTCGGTGAACGTTAAGAAATGTGGGTGAATAGTGTGGTGTTCAAGATTTTTTAACAGATTAATATTATAATTTAAAAACAATATCCTTAATGCTGTTGAGCTTTTGATTGTGAAGTCATTTAGATCTCAGGAGATTGGCGAGTATGAGCCAGATAGATTTAACAGTTTTCGAAAAGCAGTCAAATAAGTTTTCCTCATATGTTCATGCTCAGAATAACGATAACGGTCCAATTGATTTCGTGGATTCCGGAAAGATAATAGGCAAGGAAGAAGGGTATAAAGCCGCTATTCCTGAAAAAGCACGTGCTATTCTCAATGCTTCTGAGTGGAATGAGAGCTGGATTGGCTCGGGTCGAATTGCCGAGCGAATAATCAAGGTTATGGACATCGGAGCCAACTTAGTTAATTTCAACGGAAAGATCAACTTTGGTAATCACTTTGATAAAACGAGGAAGGAATATAATCCTGATTCGGAGAGAGCTATTTACAAGATTTATAAAGATAATGATGACAAAGCCTCTTTTGAATATGCCATGAAGATTTTTGGAGCAAGATATCCAATATTGGCATATTTATTTTTCGTAAAAGATGATACGAAGTACTTACCTACAAGTCCTCAAGGTTTTGATAGAGCATTCAAAGAATTGAATATTGATTTTACGATGACCTTCAATTGTGGTTGGGATAATTACAGTGAATTTAATAATACTATTCGAGATATCAAGGCTTTGATGCCGCAATATATGGGTGTTTCCGGAGAACTCAGGTTGCTTGATGCACATTCGTTTGTGTGGATTATAGGGGAAGAGAAATACATGAATTGGATTGATAAATCAACTGGTATCAATGTTCCTCTAGCTCCCAAGTCAGTTATCACAGCGCCTGACGGAACAATAAAGTATCACTGTGCCAATTGTGATTATTTGTTTATAAAAGCACCTCGGTGTCCCATATGTGGTCAAGCGGTAAAGGAGTAAAGTATGCTTTCTAAGGCGAAGTTGGACAATTATAGCCTGTTTTGCGAAAAAGCAAAGTCTTATGGTGTTTGTGATGTCATGAGCGGTGATGACAAACATAAACGCTTAAAAATGGGAGAAGATGAGCATTCAAGAATAGTTTATTATGCGGAATTAAGAACGAACCACATGAGAATAAGGTATAGATCTTCCTATAAGATCGAAATTAGTGTAAGAGGTGACAGCAAACTTAATATTCCCAAAAAAGTTAGTGGGTTTGAATATTATAGTGATATATATCCTGAAGATTACGATGCATTCTTAAAATTTGCAAGCCGGAAGCTTGGAAGGAACCAAGTGAATTCTTCACGAGGAATAAACACACCTATGAAACCTAAGAAAACTATAAAAGATAAGGGTGACTCAGTCAGATATATCTGTGGGCGATGCGGCACTGCGTTTTATGAATCTCCTAGATGCCCAGAGTGTGGTCAGTTGATGTTGCTTCAAGAAGGAGTTACTTAAATCTTGACAAGAAAAGCACCGTTGGTGTTGGTGATGATATGAAAGAATAGCTACAAGTTAAGACTTGAAAACTTTGAATAAATCAAGGAGAGTTTTAAATATGACAGTTTGGCTGATATCGGCGAATAGTAATACATATAATCATGTTGCAGCGTTCAATAAGTGGGGATACATTGACTGGAAACAATCAGCCAATTATCAAATCAATGACATAATATATATCTATGCAACCACTCCTGATAAGCACATAAGGTTTAAGACGCAAGTTATAAAAAACAATATAGAGTATTCAGAGAGTGAGGATGATTCGGAGTTTTGGATAGGTGAAAAACCAGTAAATACCAAATACTCGCGTCTGAAACTGATTCAGAGAATTGATACTCCACTTTTGTCGTTGGAGCGTCTATATGAGAATGGATTGAAACAGGCACCTCAAGGCGCACTAAAACTAAAGGGTGAATTGCTTGATTATATAGAAAAGAGTTTGGATGTTTTACCTCAAAACGGAATTAATGTTGCTAAGGCTCCGCTACGTATTTTTAGGGAAAACAATAAAGCATATTACCGCTGTCCCAATTGTAAAGTATCATTTGTGAAAGCACCTCGATGCCCTAATTGTGGACAACTTGTAAGAGAGTGAGGTGTTTGATTTATGAATGAAGAATATAGAATTCTTGATGTTAGCGAGAATATATCTTTTGAAAAGACTATTGATGCAATTAACTGGTGCACGGAGATGAATTACAAAGGTAAATCATGGTATCAGGCTTGTTGGCCGAGCAATCATCCTACAAGTACAAATTATAGGATTTGGTTTCCTAAATTGTGTGACAAAAAGAATGGTAAATACATACCTACATCAAATGGCTTTATAAACTATTTATCGGAAGATTGGGAGTATTTTACTTTCGATGATGTTAGTGGTAAACAAAATCCCAATCCCCATGACAGATATTCAAAAGTAAATATTCTTTTTGCGAAAGATTTTGATGGAGATTATGTTTTCAGAGGTGCATATATAATCGATTTGGAAAAATCGGGCCCAAGTCACTTTGTTCATAAGCGCATTGCCACTAGGATTAAACTGATTGGGAAACCTGTTCAAAGATATGAGTTGTTGGATGAAATTAAAGAACACGAATCAGAGAGTATTAATACTCCTAGGAAACCTAAAGGGATAGTAAGAAAGAATGATGGGAGCATTAGATATGTTTGTGGTCGCTGCGGTCAATCGTTTAATAAAGCTCCAAGATGTCCTAGTTGTGGACAACTTGTCAAAGAATAAGAAAACGGAAGGAACTTCTTATGAATGCTGAAGAAATAATTGGTTTACTTAATCAAGAACCTGAAATGAATCCTGATGCTCATGATGGTAGTTATGAGTTAATGCGAGAGATTGTAGCAGCCTATTCAAAACTTGCAGATTACTCGAGTATTAATTTCAAGGATCTCAACGCGGTCTATGCTATGGCTATAGGCACATGGAAACTCAATGTTGAGAAGAAAAAAGAATATGTAAATGCCGGTCATCTTCCTCAAGAACAGAAGGAAAGAATGACAAATGTCATTGACAATGTGTGGAATAATGCGTGCTACGAGAAATATAGCAATCGTGAAAATAGGGGCCCTTCAATTGGAATGTTTGGTACAGGTTTCTATTCTTTTGAGAACAAAGCTGATGCCAAATCTTGTCAGCGGTTCATAAAGATGTTGGTAGATATCGCAAGCCTTGATGATGATAATCAGATATTTGATGTTTGCAGTAAGGTTTTTGATTCCGATTTTAATGGAATGCAAGCAGCGTCGGCATCGGTAATGCTTCATTGTTTGAAACCATATACGTTCCCGATTTTAAATGCGAATTTTGGTGATGGAACTGTATATGGACCTTTGGGGATTAAATTGGAGAAACCGGGAAGAATCACGACATATATTGATAATTGCAGAAGAATTAAGAAATTTAGAGATGAAAACTTGACAGTAAAGAATTATCGAATACTCGATCGTTTTCCGAGAAAGCATAATTTATCTGATGCTAGCAAGTATTTTCCTTCGCTCGAAGAATATGATCCTGGAATTACGAGCGAGAAGTATATTGAGATATTCAGGAACAACAGAAAATCGCTGGATACAGTCTATTACATTTACGATATCGGTGGCGAAGCAACTTGTTCAACGTTAGCTGCTAAATACGGAAATACTGCTCAACATTATAATTCTAATGCGACATATCTTTCAAAGGTCATACAGAGCATTACAAAATGCCCATTGAATAAGCGAGAAGATGATTCAGGAAATTGGTACTGGCCGATCTTGTTTCAGGGCAGATATACTGAGAAAGGCGAACAAGGCATATTCTCCTGGAGACTCCGACAACCAGTATTCGATGCAATATCGGAATTGGCAGATGAGGGTTTCTTTGATGATTTAATACCGGAGGAAAAGGAAAATATGAAAACAACAATAAGCAAGAACACAATACTTTATGGCCCTCCGGGAACCGGCAAGACATACAACACTGTCATATATTCTGTGGCGATAATCGAGAATAAATCTGTCGAAGAAGTTAGCAAGGAAGCGATGACTGATTATTCTGGATTAAAGGCGAGATACGATCAGTACAAAAAGGAAGATCGAGTTGCCTTTGTAACTTTCCATCAGTCATATGGATACGAGGAATTCATTGAAGGTATTAAGCCTGTTGTTGACAATGGAGATCAGGATGAGTCAAGGCTTGAATACACAATAGAATCTGGTGTTTTCAAGAAGTTCTGTGAAAGAGCTGCTATACCTAAGAAGCAGAAAAACAAAGATTATGGATTGAACCCCTCGCCTACAGTCTGGAAAGTATCCTTGCAAGGGACTGGTGAGAATCCTACTCGACGTGAGTGCTTAAATAATGGACATATTCGCATTGGATGGGACGAGTATGGTCCGGAAATAACAGAAAGTACAGTAAATGATGACGTGTATTTTGGTGGGATAGCGCCATTAAATGCTTTCATTAATAAAATGAAAATAGGAGATATTGTACTCTCTTGTTATAGTTCAACACAAATAGACGCTATTGGAATAGTCACCGGTGATTATGTATTTGACGAGTCATTTGATTACTATAAACGTGTTCGTAATGTAAAGTGGTTGGCCAAGGATATAAGAGAAGATATTGTTGAATTAAATGGCGGACGCACACTAACTCTGTCGACTGTATACAAGTTGAATATACCAGCACGAGATGTTTTGGATATTGTTAGCAAGTATCAAAATGATACCGATGTAAGTCTTGAGAGCAGTGATGAGAATTATGTATTTGTAATTGATGAAATTAACCGAGGAAACATCTCCAAGATCTTTGGTGAGTTAATTACTTTGATTGAAGAGAATAAAAGACTCGGTGCTAAAGAAGAGAGTACAGTTAAGTTGCCATATTCTGCCTCCTTGTTTGGTGTTCCAAATAACATATACATTCTTGGTACAATGAATACTGCAGATAGATCCATTGCAATTATGGATACAGCATTAAGAAGGCGTTTTTCGTTTGAAGAGATGCTCCCTGATTCGGATGTGTTACGTGAATTAGGTGACCCGGTTATTTATCAAGATGGTATATCTGTTAATGTTGCCAATATGTTAGACATTATTAACGAGCGAATAACATTCTTGTTTGATCGTGAACACACTATTGGTCATGCATTCTTCATACCGTTAATAGATGATTCTTCTATCGGTACTCTTGCTAAAATCTTTGAAAAATCCATTATTCCGCTCTTACAGGAATACTTCTATGAAGACTATGCAAAGATTCAGCTTGTATTAGGCGATGATGGAAAGACGGGTGATAAAAAGCAATATCAATTCATTTTTGATGAGGATATGGAAGCTAATAAGATATTCGAAACCGTACAAGAATTGGATTCTGAGAAGAAGTATTCAATTAATTATCCTGCTTTCCAAAAGATCGAGAGCTATAAGTATATTTCTAAGAGACTATGAGCCGCACTTTAGTCGTAAAAGAATACGATACAATTGTCTGCAATGAATCTTTGTCGTCAGCACAGGGATATGTTTATCTTGAAGAGAAATACTTCAATGAGTTGGAGAAGTTCGTTAAGGAATATGTATCTGAGTCTGACGAAGCGGATATACTCGAATTCATGAAGATCGGGTATAAACGCGGTGTAGGAGATACTGTAACATTCAACAGCTATGTTGGAATAATTGAATTGCCTAGTGGTTTCCAGATTGAGATTCTTCCTAAGGTGTCTTTAGGAGAGGATGACAATAATGCTAAGACAAAACGCATCTTTTTAAAGATGCTCAGTTGCCTTAAAGACTTTGATGGTAAGGTTTTCAGCTCTGCTTCGTTGAATGCGGATAAGATGAATCTATATGAGATTTTCATTCGCATGTATATTCAGGAAGCGTGGACTCTTGTTAAACGTGGTATCAAATCTGACTATATCAGCAACGAAGATAACCTTTCTGTTTATAAGGGAAAACTTAATGTCAGCAGGCATATAATCCTCAATGCAGCACACAAGGAGCGATTCTATATGATGTTTGACGAGTATCAAGTAAACAGGCCTGAGAACAAATTAATTAAATCCACATTGCTGAAATTATTGAGTATAACCAGGAATACAGATAATGCCAGAGAGATCAAGCAGTTATTGTATTCATTTGAACTTGTTGAAGAATCCGATAATTATGAAATGGATTTTTCTAAGGTCTCATTGACGAGAGGCATGAAAGAATACGAATTGTTGATCCAGTGGGCCAAGATATTCTTGCTTAACAAGAGCTTTACAACATTTTCCGGGAAGAATTCCGGAAAAGCCTTACTGTTCCCTATGGAGCAGGTGTTTGAAGCTTATATAGCTAAACAAGTTAAGTTGTTGTTTGAAAATCAGAGTAACGAAATGATCAGTGTTTCTGCACAGGACAGCGGTTATTATCTTTTTGATGAACCACGCAAGTTTAAACTTAGACCTGATCTTGTGATTAAAAATGTTTTAAGTGAGAAACACAAAGTGGTAATCATGGATACCAAGTGGAAGAGGCTTAATCGAAATCCAGCAAGTAATTATGGAATTTCACAGGCTGATATGTATCAGATGTATGCCTACTCAAAGAAATACCACACGCCGGATATCTGGCTTATATACCCTATGAATGATGATGTGCGTGAATTAGGACAGTTGTCATTTGATGCTGTTAGGAATGAAGAAGTGAATGTTTCAGTTAAAGTGTTCTTTGTTGACTTGGCTGATTATAAAACTAGCATGCAGTCATTCTATGATGAGGTTTATTGCAGCAATATACAAACTTGATGTATATAATGTGTTTATTTAGAGAGGTGGCTTTCGTGCTCGCATACAGTAAAACTTACGAAGAATTCTGTGATGACATTAACAAGGGACAGATCGTCTCTGCTATAGTCACGGCTCTGAATAGGGATTTCTCTGATAGCGAGAAGAGAGCTTTCCGCAATTCCTTAAGTAGTGTCAAAAACGCTCTGTCTAATGCCAATATTCCCAGTGATGCTCAAGTTGGCATAGAAATGCGAGTTCCACTTACTAATAAGCGAATTGATTTCATTATTGCTGGTGAGGATGCTGACAATAAGAAAAACGTTATTGTAGTAGAGTTGAAACAATGGGAAAGGGTTAAGCATACCGACATGTACGATATCGTTATGCTCGGCAAGGAACAGCATGTTCATCCTTCGTGGCAGGCTTTCTCATACAGTACAACTATTACAAACTTTAATGAATATGTTGAAACTCACCCCATAGACATTTATTCTTGCGCTTTTCTTCATGACTACGATCCTCAATATGGGGACGAGATAAACAATGATGTTTATAAAGAAGGCATCCGAAAAGCTCCTACGTTTATTAATGATCAATGGATGGATTTTGCTTTGTTTGTTGGAAGTAAGGTCCAACATAAATCAGACATTAACCTTCTATATGAGATCAGTAACGGAAGAATAAAGCCTTCAAAATACCTTGTGGATTGCCTTGCTTCTTCGGTTAATGGCAACAAGGAGCTTGAGTTGATTGATCAGCAAAGAATAGCATACTCAAACATCTTGAATGAAATAAGTAAAGTTAAGCCGAAATCTCCTCGCAAGGTAATTATTGTCAAAGGTGGAGCCGGCACAGGCAAATCTTTGATTGCACTTCAACTTCTCGGTGAGCTTCATAAGAAGGGAATGACTGCTTTTTATGTAGCTAAGAGTAGTTACATTAAAGAGTCTTACTTCAAAAAACTCACTCGTGATGTCCCTGATTACAAGATTTTGCGCACTCTTTTCCGTGGCTCCGGCGATTTCCATCAGGAAGGAAACAATACTGCCAAGCAGTTTGATTGTCTGATAGTTGATGAAGCGCACCGTTTGACGCAAAAGACCAAGAAATCCTTTATGTATTATGGTGAGAATCAGATACAGGAAATAATCCATGCTTCAAAATGCTCAGTTTTCTTCTTGGACGAAACGCAACAAGTTGATATTAAGGACTTTGGAACACGAGAGAATATTATTGCTGCGGCAAAGGCTGAACAGGCTGAGGTAATCGAAGATGACAGATTCATTCTTAAGTCTCAATTTAGGTGCAACGGATCAGATGAATACATCGCTTGGGTAGAAAGTCTACTTTATAACAAACCGTATGAACCAAGTGGCGAAGAGGTCACTTATGATATCAAGCTCTTTGATAATCTCGTTGAAATGCAAGAAGCAATTAAAGGGAAGAATAGCGAGCACGGAGGCCCTTGCAGAATGCTGAGTGGCGACGTTTTTCCTTGGATCAGCATGAAGGATAAAGATGCAATTGATATAAATATCGGCGATTTTCATGCCCAGTGGAACAAGTCTAAATCTTTTGCTGTAGATGCGAACTCTATAGATGAGGTTGGATGCATTCATACCGCACAAGGAATGGAATTTGATTATGTTGGTCTTATTGTTGCTGACGATTTGATCTATCGTGATGGTAAAGTTAGAACGGACTACACTAAGCATCCTCAAGGATCAGGTGAATTTAGAAGACCACACCAGAAATATCCCAAGCCGGAAGATGCTGGTATCATAGATATGCTTATCCGTAATACCTATAAAGTCCTATTTACTAGGGGGCAAAAGGGACTATATCTCTATATTATGGATGATAAACTCAGAGAGAGTATTAGGGATAGACTTGCTTTATTGAATTAGTTAATTCGGTTAGCGGCAAAACCCACCTCTGATATAACGCCGTCATTTCTTCCTCAATTTAGTCATTTCTGCAAAAATGACTAAATTAACATTGACTGATGACTATATTGGGAGTATCATTCAATTAAGTCATTTACATAAAAATGACTAAGTTGAGTGAAGGAGAGACCAAGTTGTGCGCAACTATAGTTTCGAGAAGAAATGGCAAAAACTGCTTACACCTGAGATAGTCTCTTATCTCACGATTATTCATGAATATAAGGGCGAACAGCGCCTTATAGCGGATAAACATGCAGATATTCTTAAGAATCTTATAAACATAGCAAAAATACAGAGCACTGAAAGTTCAAATAAGATCGAAGGTATTTTCACGAGCGAACCCAGGCTTAAAAAGATCGTTATGGATAAAACTAGGCCTAAAGACAGAAACGAGCGAGAAATAGCAGGCTATAGGGATGTTCTGAATATAATCCACGAGAACAACGAATTTATACCAATCACTCCCAATTTCATTCTTCAACTCCATCGTAACCTCTACAGGTATGAAGGAAATTTAGGCGGCGTATATAAGAGTGCAGATAACATAATTCAAGAAACAGATAGTGAAGGAAACTCTCATGTCAGATTTACTCCGGTTGCTGCTTGGGAGACACCGGAAGCTCTGAACGAATTGTGTAATGAATATAACAAGGCATTAAATGATTCGAAACTGGATCCGCTACTTCTGATGCCGATGTTTGTTTTGGACTTCTTATGCATTCACCCGTTTAAGGACGGGAACGGAAGGATGAGCAGACTGCTGACATTATTGCTTCTTTATAAGTCTGATTATGTAGTCGGAAAATATATCAGTATAGAGAAACAAATTGAGAATACTAAGGAAGACTATTACGATGCGCTTCAGGCCAGCTCAATTAAATGGCATGAAAACAAGAATGATTATGAGCCATTCGTAAAATACATGCTAAGCATGGTAGTGGCTGCTTATAAAGACTTTATGGAGCGCACAAAGCTGGTTGAAGAGAAGACTATCTCCAAGCCGGATCGAATCGAGGAAACGATTAAGAATCATCTTGGCAGGATAACAAAAGCTGAGATATTGGAGTTAGTTCCCGGAGTTAGCCAGACCACTGTTCAAAGGACATTAACTGAGCTGGTGAAATCCGGAAAGATCATAAAAGACGGAGACGGAAGATATACAAAATATCACTGGAACTGGGAAGCGGAGGATTAATTAATGATCACAGGCGAATTGAAGAACAAGATAGACAGTATTTGGGAGATCTTTTGGACAGGCGGTCTTACAAATCCATTGGATGTCATAGAGCAGATGACATATCTGATGTTCATTCATGATCTTGATGTAGCAGACAATACACGTGCAAAAGAGAGTGCAATGCTGGGTTTGCCGCATGAGAGCGTGTTTGCAAAAGAGACAAAGATCGGCGAACGGACAATAGATGCAACACAACTCAAGTGGTCTGTATTCCATGATTTCCCGGCAGAGAAAATGTATTCTGTAATGCAGGAATCTGTCTTCCCGTTTATAAAGAATCTTCACTCGAATAAAGACAGTGCGTATTCAAAATATATGGATGATGCTATCTTCAAGCTCCCTACACCGCTGATGTTATCGAAAGTCGTATCAGCGATGGACGATCTGTATGAGCAGATGGAAAGACTTCAGGAGACAGATGCCCGTGGAGATGTATACGAATATCTCCTGTCAAAGCTTTCAACTGCAGGTGTAAACGGCCAGTTCAGAACGCCGAGACACATCATAAAGATGATGGTTACACTGATGGATCCGGGAGCTGATGAGATTATCTGTGATCCGAGCTGCGGTACTGCAGGATTCCTTGTTGAAGCCGGAGAATACTTAAGAGCTAACCGTAAAGAAGAGATCTTCTATGACAAAGCTAAGAAAGATCACTTTATGAACCATATGTTCAATGGTTTTGATATGGACAGGACAATGCTTCGTATCGGTGCTATGAACATGATGACTCATGGTATAGACAGCCCGTTCATTGAGTATAGAGACAGTCTATCTGATCAGAATCCTGATAAGGACAAGTATTCACTTATACTTGCAAATCCGCCCTTTAAGGGAAGCCTTGACTATGACATAGTGTCTACAGATCTTCTCAAAGTATGCAAAACAAAGAAGACAGAACTCCTTTTCTTAGCTTTGTTTGTAAGGATGCTTAAGGTTGGCGGACGTTGTGCTTGTATCGTTCCTGATGGTGTCCTCTTTGGCTCTTCTACAGCGCATAAGGCTATCAGAAAAGAGATTATTGAGAATCAGAGACTCGAAGCAGTCATATCAATGCCTTCAGGTGTATTTAAACCTTATGCTGGTGTTTCTACTGGTATTCTCATATTTACTAAAACAAATCATGGTGGCACAGATAATGTGTGGTTCTACGATATGCAGGCAGATGGTCTTAGTCTCGATGATAAGCGTTCACCTGTAAATGAGAACGACATCCCGGATATTATTGAGAGATTTAAGAATAGAGATAAAGAAGCAGATAGATCAAGAACAGACAAATCGTTTATGGTTCCTGTAAAGGAAATCATAGACAATGATTATGATCTTTCAATTAATAAGTATAAGAAGGTTGAGTATGTGCCCGTAGAATATCCTTCAACAGCGGAGATCATGGCGAGTATTAGAGATATCGAGAAGCAAATAGCAGCAGAGATAGATGAACTTGAAAAGCTATTAAACAAATGAGTTCTATTTTGAGAGGTAATGATTAATGAAAGTTAGCATGAGAGGCGGTTTTTCTGATAGGAATGCAATAAAACCAGAAAATACTACAATTCAACTGAAGGCTTTTGACAAGCGAACACGCATCCAGCTTCAGAATATGATAAACAATCAATATGCAGAGATATTTGGACATTATTCATATGGGAATACTGTTGTTCAGGAGTTTTTAAGATATGTTAATGGAACAGTGTATTCTCAACCTGTTGATCCCCGAAATCTGTGCGATGATGATAAGATTATCCAGCAGATTGGTTACACAATAATGAATGAAGCATACGATGATGTGCTTACTTTGATAGAAGCGGTATTTCAATACTTTGACAAATATCTTAAAGAGGCAATAGGATATGAGTATTATGATGAATACTCTAAGAAATATACGTCTGAGTCTGTTTTTGAGTTAGCAAATAAGTGTTTTGAAACAGAGTATATTGGTTATCGGTTTGTTGACGGAATAATAGTTCCAATAAGTGATAAAAATGAGGTTGAAACCATAAAGGAAACACTAAATAGTAAATATCAGCCGGTATATGAGCATATTTCGAAAGCCAACAAACTACTAGCAGATAGAGAGCATCCAGATTTTGAGAATTCAATAAAAGAAAGCATAAGTGCAGTTGAAGCTATATGTAATATTATAACTGGAGCGAAAGGAAGTGATGCTACTCTAGGCAAAATGCTTAAGAAACTTGAAGAAAATGGAGTGGCAATACACGGCGCTTTGAAGTCTGCCTTTACTGCATTATATGGATATACCTCTGAAGCAAATGGTATACGTCATTCTGGAGATCTTGGCGGCCCATCTTCGACTTTTGAGGAAGCTAAGTTTATGTTGGTTGCGTGCTGTGCATTTATCAATTATCTTACAGCGCTGAGTGCAGATTGATGGAAAGGGAAATCTCTTAAATTGAGATTTGTAGGAATGATAGATGGCAAGATTAGGTGAAAATGCAAGTTTTATAATGGGACAGGCTCCGGCGAGTTCAGCTTGTAATACGGATGGTATTGGGACCCCATTTGTTAAGGCTGGACAATTTGGCGAGTCTTTTCCGATTATTGATGAATGGACAACTAATCCGCTTAAGATAGCCAAGGAAAGCGATGTGTTAATCTGCGTTGTAGGAGCTACAAGTGGAAAGCTTAACAGAGGAATAGATTGTGCTATTGGAAGATCTGTAGCAGCAATAAGACCCCACGAAAATGTGATAAGAGATTATATCTACTACGGACTTCATCCATGGATTCAAAGACTTAGAAGCGGTTCTCAGGGAAGTGCAATAGGAGTTATCACTAAAGATATGCTCGAAGCCGTTAAGTTACCTTTTCCCAATGTGGAAAGACAGCAAAGAATTGTTCAGACTTTAAGTTTAATTGAAGGGACTATCAAAAAAAGAACAGATGAGTTACAGAAATTAGACTACCTCATCAAAGCCCGATTTGTCGAGCTCTTTGGTGATATAAAAACGAATGAGCATGGATGGAAGAAATGCACGTTCAAGGATGTCAGTACAAAGATTACTGATGGAGAGCACGGCACAGTTCCTAGAGTTGAAGAAGGTGAAGGATATCTTTATTTCATGGCTCGTAATATTACAAAAGATGGTGAAATCGATTTATCTGAAACATCTTTTGTTCCTCAAGAGATCCATGAGAAGATATATAAAAGATGTAATCCAGAAAAGGATGATTTGCTCCTTGTATGCGTAGGGGCAACAATTGGAAAATGCACATTAGTTCCAGAAACGATGGGTGAATTCAGTATGGCCCGTAGTGTCGCTTTGATTAAACCTAATAAGGAAATGGTTACAAGTAATTTCCTTATAAACGTATTGAGAAGCGAATCAATTCAGAATAACATTGATCATTGTTCGCATGCAGCTGCGCAGGCGGGCCTGTATACAAATATGATTAATAGTTTGGAGACTTTTGTGCCGCCTATGGATCTTCAGATAGAGTTTGACTCATTTTGTGAACAAGTCGACAAATCAAAATCTGTCGTTCAGAAATCGCTTGATGAGGCACAGCTGCTTTTTGATAGCCTGATGCAGATATATTTTGGGTGAAAGAGAGAATATGGATAACCGAATCTATATAAAAGACAAAATTAGAGAGTTGCTAACTATAGTGAATGAGTTAGAAGAAAAGTATCCTGGGAGAAAGTTCTCTCTGGATGGACATTTACTGGGAAGCATAGGTGAGGTTCTTGCCTCATACTATTATGGTATTATTCTCTACCCCAATAGCACAAAGACGCATGACGGAGAAAGAGATGGAAAGAGAATTCAAATTAAAATAACACAAGGAACGTCTGTTGATATTAATGATATTCCGGATTATTTAATTGTTTTGTTTTTGAAAAAGAGCGAAGGTAAGGTCTATGAAGTCTTCAATGGACCTGGAAGTCTAGTTCTTAGTGATGCAAAGCGTACAAAAAACGGATGGTATAATCGTTCGTTGAGCAAATTATCTGATTTTGATCAAGAAGTTGTCGAACAAAGGATAAGTGCAATTAATCACATTGATAAGTGGAACAAAAGTATTAGAAATTGAGATTTGTAGGGATAAATGATGAAACATTATAGGCTTGGCGAAATCTGCAATATCGTTTCTGGTGGAACACCTTCAAGATCCAATACTTCGTTTTGGGAAGGTGGGACTATACCGTGGATAAAAATAGGTAATATATCCCAAAAGTATGTTAATACAGCTGACGAATACATCACACAAGAGGGACTAGATGGTTCCTCTGCTAAAATGTTGCCCTCAGGAACAATTTTATATACTATTTTTGCCACATTAGGTGAAGTTGGAATATTAAGTATTGATGCTTGCACCAATCAAGCGATAGCGGGATTAACTATAAGAAATCTGGAACAAGTACGCACGGATTACATATATTATTATCTTAAATCTAGGAAGGTCTATGTATCAAACTTAGGCCGTGGAGTAGCCCAAAACAACATTAATATGTCGATTTTGCGAGACTTTGATGTTCCGTTGCCCTCTATAGAACAACAGGATGAAATAATAACGGTTCTTGAAAAAACTTCCGCTGTTATTGAAGGTCGAAAAGAGGAATTGGGTAAGTTGGACGACCTCATCAAAGCCCGATTTGTCGAGATGTTTGGTGATCCAAGGAATAACTCTCGCTATAATTATGTTTCGTTTGAAGAACTCGTTGAATACATGGGCGATATAGGATCAAACGGTGCAAACAAAGTGGTTACGGAACATCTGGATATGAAAGACGAAGAAGATTACGCATTAATGGTGAGATTCCTTAACTTTACAAAAAACGATTTTACTGATGATGTTAAGTATATATCTCAAGACGCTTATGAATTCTTTAAGAAGTCTCAAATATTTGGTGGCGAGCTGATTATATGTAAAATCGGAAGTGCTGGACAAAACTATGTTATGCCAAGCCTTAACCGACCAGTATCTCTAGGACTAAATCAGATAATGGTTAGAATTAACGATAAGGTGTTAATGCCATACCTCTATCAATATTTACATACTGAATATGGAGAAAGCTTAATTTCAGGATGTATCAATGGGGCAGTGACCAAGTCTATAACTAAAACCGAATTGAAGAAGATACCAGTAATGCTACCTTCAAAGGATGAGCAACGGCAATTCGCATCATTTGTAGAACAAGTCGACAAGTCAAAAGATTTAATTCAAAAATCAATATATAAAACCCAATTGCTATTTGATAGTCTAATGCAGGAGTATTTCGCTTAAAAGCATCTTTTTTGGAGGGAAGTATGAAAAAATCAGAAAAACTAAAAGCGTTGTATGATGAAATTGACGTGTTGATTTCACATCATGTTGATTGTTCTACTTCGGAATTTACCAAATGGCATATGAAAGTAGAACGGTTCTTTAAAACTAGTTATCCAGATGGCTTTGCTGATTTCAGCAACATTTCGTTTGGACCGCATATTTGGACTGACAATACACCTGATAGTGTGTGGATAGAAGCTTGCGCCTGGGGATTGAGAGAAGCAAAAGATATATTGGAAGTATATATTGAAGAAATTCAATCTAATGAACAAGATGATGAAACCCCTTTCAATACTGATAATGACGTTGGTACCTCTAACAAAAAAGTGTTTGTTGTACACGGCCATGATGGCGAATTGAAACACTTAGTAGCGCGTGTTCTTGAAAAGCAGAGTATAGAACCTATTATTTTGTCTGAACAGGCGAATTGTGGAGCAACAATAATAGAGAAGTTTGAAAAGAACAGCGATGTAAGAGCTGCCATATGTCTGTTTACCGAAGATGATTTAGGGAAATTAAAAACTGAAAAAGAATTAAAAGTTCGCGCACGTCAAAATGTTGTGTTTGAGGCGGGCTATTTTATTGGAAAGCTTGGAAGAAATAGAGTTATTTTGCTTGCTAATAAAGAAATAGAGATGCCAAGCGACCTTTCTGGAGTTGTCTATAGTAATACAAGTTCATGGCAGTTCGAAGTTCTAAAAGAGCTGAAAACTATGGGCTATAATATTGACATGAATAAGACAATATAGGAATGTTCTATTTCCAGAATGGAGGCATAAGTTCATGACCAACTTTGATTATCTGAAAAATGAATCACAATTCAACTCATTTGCTGATATTGCTGTGTCTGCTGAGAACCTTATCAATGTTGATGTCAATGAATGCGTCTCATATTCCCGTCTTGCATTGGAAGCTGCTATTAAGTGGATGTATTCCATTGATGAAGAACTTGTGGTTCCTTATCAGGAAACGCTTGAAAGCCTGATGCACACGGAAGAGTTTAAAACTATTGTTGAGGATGATCTCTGGAAGCGTCTCGAATTTATAAGACGTGTTAGTTCTACTGTTAATAACACAACAAAAAAGCTCACATTCGATCAGGCCGAATTATGTCTTGAAAACCTTTTTATATTCTTTGATTTCCTGTCATGTTGCTATTCTGTTGATTATGAAGAACGAGAGTTTAACCCGGAATTATTAAGGGATGGATCATCAGAACCGATTATCCCGGAGTATGCAGATACATCACTTGAAGCGCTTATAACTGAGAATAAAGAGCATCGTAACGAGTATACAGTCAGGCGTTCAATCCAGGCTAAAAACTATGTCCCTAAGCCGTTAAACCTCAGTGAGTTTAAGACCCGGAAGATTTACATTGATTCCATGCTTACTGATGCTGGTTGGACTGAGAATAAGGACTGGATCAACGAGTATCCTCTTACCGGTATGCCTAATCCATCTGGCGAGGGATTTGCTGATTATGTCCTTTTTGATGATGCACACCAGATCCTTGCTGTAATTGAAGCTAAGAAAACGTGCGTTGATGTTTCAAAGGGAAGGCAGCAGGCAATACTATATGCTAATTCTCTTGAGAAGAAGTTCCATAGAAGACCGGTCATATTCTTAACGAACGGCTTTGAGACACATATCGTTGATGGCAAATATCCGGAACGGAAATGTGCTGCCATTTATTCCAAGCGTGATCTCGAGAAATGGTTTAACCTGCAATCGTTCAGAGAAAGTCTGAAGAATGTTGTTATAGATAAGAATATTGCCGGAAGGTATTACCAGGAAGCAGCGATTAAAGCTGTTTGCTCCAGTCTGGATGAGAAGAACCGCCGCAAGGCTCTTCTTGTCATGGCTACAGGATCCGGTAAGACAAGAACTGTTATAGAGTTATGTGATGTCTTGCTTAAGAAAGGTTGGATCAAGAATATCCTGTTCCTAGCTGATCGCAATTCGTTGGTTACGCAGGCTAAGAGAAACTTTGTTAATCTTCTTCCTTCGCTATCGTGTGCAAATATGTGTGAAGATAAGGATTATAATGCAAACCTGATCCTCTCAACATATCAGACAATGATCAATCTGATCGATACGACCAAGGACGATAAGGGCAAGATCTTCACTTGTGGACATTTTGATCTGATCATTTGTGATGAGGCGCACAGATCAATCTATAACAAGTACAGAGATATATTTACATATTTTGATGCTCCGCTCATTGGTCTTACAGCTACACCTAAAGATGAGATTGATAAGAATACATATGCAATATTCGATCTTGAGGCAGGTGTTCCTACATATGGTTATGAATTGGCACAGGCAGTAAAAGACGGTTTCCTCGTTGATTACATGTCTGTCGAATCTTCCGTTAAGTTCCTTGAGCAGGGAATCGTTTATGACGAATTATCTGACGAAGACAAGGCTGCATATGAGGATACTTTTGTCACAGAAGATGGAGATGTCCTCGAATCCATAGCATCTTCTGCCATTAACACATGGCTGTTCAACGAAGACACGATCAAGAAAGTTCTTGATGCGGTTATGACAAACGGCCTTAAGGTCGATTACGGGAATAAGATCGGCAAGACAATTATCTTTGCAAAGAACCATAAACATGCAGAGAAGATCCTGGAGATCTTCCATAAGCAATATCCTCACCTTGGAGACGAGTTCGCTAAGGTAATTGATAATCAGATCAAGTATTCACAGAGCATCATAGATGAGTTTTCTGAGGCAAATAAGCTGCCACAGATTGCGATCTCTGTTGATATGCTGGACACAGGAATCGATGTGCCGGAAGTATTGAATCTCGTTTTCTTTAAGAAGGTAATGAGTAAAGCTAAGTTCTGGCAGATGATCGGACGAGGAACAAGACTCTGTCCCGGACTGATTGATGGTGTTGATAAGTCAAAGTTCTACATCTTTGATTTCTGCGGTAATTTCGAGTTCTTCCGCATGAATCCTGGAAAACCCACTGCGAACATGATGGCGCTGCAGAGTGCCATATTCTGCCTCGAGTTCGAGATGGCATATAAACTTCAGGATATAGATTATCAAACTGAGAGACTCATCAACTACCGTAAACACTTGGTTGAAATGATGACGGAGAAGGTTAAGGAACTTAACCGGAAGAACTTCGCTGTCCGTCAGCATTTGAAGTATGTTGATCTGTATTCGCATATTGATAACTATACGACCCTGACATATGCAGATACTTTAGAGGTCAGAGAAGAGCTTGCACCTTTGATTCTTCCGGATGAGGATGATGCAAGTGCTCTGAGATTTGATGCGCTGATGTATGGCATCGAGTTAGCGTTCTTAGCCGGCAAGAGGTTCACGAGATCCAAGTCGGAACTCTTAAAGAAAGTTCGTGCTATATCAGGTGTTGCGAATATCCCTGAAATACAGGTAAAGGGAGATTTCTTAATTGAGATCCTTCATACGGATTATGTTGACAGAGCCGGTATAGAAGAGTTCGAACATATAAGAGAAGAACTCAGATCATTGATGAAGTATCTGCCTCATAATGGGGTCATTTATGAGACGGATTTTACTGATTCAATTTTAAGTGTTGATTGGAATGAATCTGAGTTGGATAACGATTACCTTGCAAATTACAGAGCAAAGGTTGAGTATTACATCAGAGAGCATCAGGGAAGCGGTGCAATAGCAAAACTGAAGTCAAATAAACCGTTGTCTTCAGCTGATGTCGATGAACTTGAAGAAGTTCTTTATAAGAACTTGGGCACAAAAGAGGACTATGAGAAGGAATACGGAAAAGTTCCGCTCGGTGAACTTGTGCGCAGCATAGTCGGACTTGATATGAGTGCAGCAAAGGAAGCATTCTCGGTCTATTTGAATGATGTAAACCTCGATGACAGGCAGATATATTTCTTGAATCAGATTATTGAGTATATTGTTCATAATGGACTTATGAAGGATCTGTCTGTACTCCAGGAATCACCATTTACTGACAGAGGCAGTGTGGTGGAGATATTTACAGATCTGACCTTATGGCAGGGCATTAGAGAGGTTATAGAGACGATTAATAGGAATGCAGCAGCGTGAGTTCACCATACCAGGACAAATTGAAGGATGATAATTGTTTGATTAAGAGAATTTTGAGGTGCCTGAAGTATGTCGGATTATGTTGAAGATAAGATAATAGATATTTTGAGACGACTTCCGTCTGAAGGTGCATGTTTTGATTATAAAGAATATCCATACTTTAAGAATACGGATCACAAGTTTATCAAAGATGTTGATGCTATGCTGAATTCGATTGAAGGCGTTGGAAAAGACAAGTTTATAATCCTTGGAGTAGAGGATAAATCAAAAGAATTAAAAGGCATAATCAAAGAACTTCTCAGGGATGATAATGAATTTCAGAATCTTCTAGTGAAAATAAAGCCAAGACCATTCGTGCAGACAGGAATGGTTAGTTTTAACAACATGGATTTTGGGTATGTATACATATCCAAAATAAACCAAGAATATGTTTATGAAATAGCGGAACTCTTTAATGAAGGTGCGACTGCTCAAAATCCTTACAAAGAAGTATTATTTGAGGGTCAGGCCTTTACGCGATATGGTTCTGTAAATGCTGTTCTTGATGATGCAGGTAGAAGAAAACTATATTCATTAAAAGTGCAGACTGAGAACACAACATCGATAAGGCCTATACAATCAAAGAATAGGAGCAAAGAAGAAAATGTATTTGCTTATTTGGGCTCGTGGAATGAGAAATATTCTGGTGACATAAGCATCATCGAAAAAATAACTGGCAGGGATTATCAATCTAGCCAAGAATTATTTAAGGATGAACTGATTGATAATTCAGATTCCTTCTCATATATAAGAAAGGTATGGAAGTGTTATTCTCATAAAAATCTTCTTCTTTCAATTAGCAACAAGATATTTGATGAAGATATCGATATAGTGTTTTCAGTAGCAAATTCTATTCTTGATTCTGTTGATGAATATGCTGAAGATGATGCTATTCCTGGTGTATTGATTAACTACTATAAAAACCTTATTTATTCTGACGAATTAATAAAGGGCGTTTTTGAAACAATTGCATTATTAGGAAATAACGAATCTTCATTCTCCAATTGCTCTAAAAACTATATAAGCAATCAGATATGGTCATTAGAAAATAGAGTTTTTAGTAGTTCTAACATCAGGGTTTACTATTTTATGTCGGATTATTTTCATTATCTTGGAGAGGCACAGCCAAGGACATTTCTATATGAAATAGATAAACTCATTAAAGAGAAATCTGAGCCGTTTATAGCTTATTTAAAGAATGAAAATAATAAAAGGTTTTCGGATAAAGGGTATTACCAGTTAGATAGAATTCTTAGATGGTTAGCCGTAGATGAAAGATATTTTGCAAGTACAATTAATATTATCGTCCAACTCGCACAATTTGATAACAGGTTTATAGATACTGCTGTATATATTCTTTTGCCTTGGTATCCCCAAACTCAAGCGAGTATTAATAAGAGAATTGCAATTGTTCGGAGTCTTGCCACAGCAAACGGAGATATAATCTGGGGTGTCCTTATGAAACTAATGCCAGGGGAAACTACATCCAGCATTAGCCTTGAAAAGCCTGAGTATTTGGAAGAACGTGAGTTACCAGAAAAAATAAGCAATGCAGATTATATTAAAGTTTCAATGGAATATATTAATATTGCAATAAGCATGCTTGCGAATAACGTACAACGTATTGTTGAAATCACTGATGTTATTTCTCGAGTCTCTTTTGATATTCAGAAACAAATTGTCGAAGCAATAATTGATAATACACGTGATTTATCTCTTTCAGACAAAGAAAAAGTATGGTATCGCTTTCGTGAACTTGTACAAGAACATAGACGTTTTTCAAATGCTGATTGGTCTCTTTCAGCTGAACGTTTGGAAGCTTTAGAAGAAGCAATGGGGATTATTATTCCTAACGCCAATTATTTAGAAGTAATAAGGCTCTTTAAAAAGGATCAGTTTTCTTTGTTTGATAACATTAAAAATTATGAAGAGGAAAAGCAAAAATTAAGGGATAAACAAATCTCAGCTGTAAATACAATATATATGGAAAAAGGACTACGTGGATTGAACGACCTCAATTCAAAAGTCGAGAATCATTCGCTTCTTGGCGAATGTGTTGCTAAAGTTGCTACGGATGAAGATATAACGTCTCTTTTAAAAGGAAAAAGCACATTTGATATTGAAAGCTTGTTGTACGGAACAATAAATGGATTAAAGACAGAACATCTATTTGAGCTTATTGAATTGTTTAGTGACGATTCAAAAGCGGAGATTCTTTCTAATTTACCGTTGTCTAAAGAATGTGTTTCAAAAATACAAACATTAGAAGAGGAGAGTCAAAAGCTTTTTTGGAGAATAACATGTGGACATTTCAGTTCTAATATTGATGCTTCTACGTTGGAGATTGCAATAAAACGATTAAACGAGTGTGGCAGAGCCAATATTAGTTTGAATATATTGTTGCTTGCAAAGCACTCCAAAAAAGTAAGTGTTCCGGATCAATTAATTATAGAAACATTGGATTCTTATGATGGTTCTGATGACAAACTATTAGTTGGAAAGTATACAATTCAAGAACTTATTAAGTTTTTGCAAAGGGGCGATAATCATAACGAAGATCTAATTAGAATTGAATGGAAATATCTTGAATTCTTGGATGGTATCGATGATTGTTCTCCTGTAACTACATGGAAAGAAATGGCTAATAATCCGAATTTTTTCATGAAAATTCTTAAACTATATAAAGGAGATCCTGAAAACAAAACTGAAAAATCCATTGAATCAGCAAAGAAAAGTTTTAGTGTACTATATCATTGGAAATCAATACCTGGATTGCAGGATAATGGAACGATAGATGTTGAGAAATTGGATAATTGGATTGAGACAGTAAAAATAGAAGCTTCTAAATGTGGGTTGCTGAGACTTGCTCAAGAAGAATTTGGGAAGGTTTCGTTCTATTCTCCTCAAGATCCTGATGGTTTTTTTATCAATAGAAGAATAGCATTTTATTTGCAGAATGAAACTGCTGAAGGAGTAAGAGTGGGGTATAGCGTGGAGGCCTTTAATTCACGTGGTGCATATTGGGTGGATCCAACAGGAAAACCAGAATTCGAGTTAGAAGAGAAATACAATAACCTGGCTAATGCCGCTGATGAAGAAGGAATGTTTAGGTTTGCAAATACATTGAGAGAAATAGCACAGAACTATCATAATGAGGGCATAGATAATATTAATAATGGCAGATGATACTTTTGCTACTTAGCTGATTATCCCATGGATAAGTCTAGGATAATATACTACAAATAATACAGAAATTTGAAGTAATCATTGAAAATATCTAAATAGATTTATACAATGAAAAAGGCTTTAAAAGCTTATATATCGCATGTTTGAAGCTTGTTTAAAGCATGTTTTGTTCATCAGGGTAGGGTGATAATATGAGTAAGTTTCAGTCAGAGTTAACTAAGCTAGCTGTAATGAGTGATGGTGATAAGAATAGGGATGCATCTAGCACTGTTAGAGGTTTTCTATTTCAGGATTACGTTGCTATCAATTGCCTTCTTCAAGATGGGGTAGAGTGTGTCTGTATAGAATATTTAGAAGATATAGATGTTTTTTTTACAGATGATAAGTATGACATTATTCAAGTAAAGCATTATCCAAAATCAAACCCTGATTTGAAAGAAATTTCAACAGATTTATACTATCAGTATCTTAGAAATCAAATACTGAATTGTTCTTTGAAAGCACAACCGAAGCTTTATGTTCACAGCAAGAAAACTATCGTTAAACCGACGCTTGATGAAATGAAGTCATATATTGGACAAGACATTTTGGATTTAGGAGTTGACTCTAGCATAAGTAATGTTGAGCAATGGCTGAAGAATAACGTCAATACAGAAAAAAAGAAAGATATTCAAAAAGAGAAGTTGTTTAAGGCCTTTGCAACAGAAGATTCTCTTAAGGGATTTATTGCGAAGTGTGAAGTTGAAAACTTAAAGATTATCAACAGTTATAAAACTATGCTGATGGATCAGCTTTCTGCGAAATACCCAACTCCTAACGGTATTCACGAGCAAGACTGGAAAGCAATTTTGCTTGGTCTAGCTGTCTTGCGTATACAACAACGCTATTTAATATATGATTCTGATTTTAATAAATTAAAAATAGAAAAATCTGAATTTGATCTTTATATGAAAGAAACTACCAATAGAAATGTAGAACCATCAATCGCTGTATATTTGGTTGGCGTTGCTTGTGAGACGTATGAAGAAATAGTTGCTAATAGCGATCTTACCGATGAACAAGAAGAATTTTTAAGATTGATATTTAATAATACAATTTCTTGGTTAAATGATTTTGAAAGTGACAATGATAATCAGTATCGGTTACTGAATACAATTAGTCGAGATGATGTTGAAGTGATAGAGCAGTATAAGGATAAAAATGCAAATGACAAATTGATATATATGGCTGGTTGCAAAAATGGTTTGCATTATTTCTTAAAGTATTTGTGGAAAATAATGTTAAATATATGCCAAGATTTTGTGGTTTCAAAGGAGGATATTGATTCACACGAAGAGCTGTTCAAACCGTCATTTTATGTGAATAATGACGTACATGAGTATATTTGTTTCAAATTTCCTGAGGATAAATACGAATATAGAAGTATCATACTTCCTCCTTCGCCCGGAGAATTTGAACTTGCATTGGGAAGAGTCATTGCTAGATTGATTAATTTGCAAGATAAACCTGATAGGTGGCTTTTTAAGAATTCTGATCTCAAGCTCGGTGAGAATTTATACGATTATTCTACTGCAAATCCGGTTGAGAAATCGACGGTTATAGACATGAATGATAGTTATTTCTATATTGAGTGCATGAAGTGCATTAGTATTGATAAAAACGGTTGGCGTGAGCATGAAAAATGTGCAAATTGTATTTTTGTAGAAAGATGTGTCATGGAGGGGGGAAAAGTATGAATTTGCAGGATGAGTTTTTGAAATATGGGTACAAGGATATTCTTACCCAAAAGGATGTTTCTGGCTTTGGGGTGAACTTAAAGCCGGTGATTGATTTCGAACATAAGCCAGAAGAACTTATAGCTATATACATAAGCGAGGATAAAGATGAATTATTTTTCCTTTTGAATGGCATAGCATATAAAGCTGACTATTTGTGTGGAAAATGGGATGATTTAATTCGTGTATTATCGATTGTCAATAGAAAATCAGATAGTTATAGCAGAATGAAATATAACGTTATTCAATTAATTATATGTTCAAATGATTCAGATAAAAGCAAAGCAAGTGATTTATCTGTTTCAAGAAAGATATTTATTAATGGCGATATTGATGATAACAATGGAATAGATATCAATGAAAACGAGGAAGTTGAATTGCCTTTTTACGATATTGACTCTGATAAGATAATTCTTGATGTTGATAAAGTTAATCGTTTAAGGAAGTTGCTTCCCGAAGATACAGAACTACTTTCGCTTCTGAGAAATGATTATCAGACAAATGGAAGAATAACAGACTTTGTATTCCAACAGAAAGAATTCAATCAAATCAAGGAGTGGATTGAGAAATGGTAATAGATAGAATTGCTATTAAAAACTTTAGAGGTTTTAAAGATAAAGAGTTTGTATTTAAGGCTTGTCCTGTAGTGTTATTGAGTGCTGCAAACGGTTTGGGAAAGACAACTGTTATTGACGCAATTGAGTGGTGTCTTACAGGCAATATAGGTAGATTAAAAAAAGCGTATGATAACAGAAGCGCTAACGAAACTGAACGGAAATTGAATTTAGATGGAATACTAAAAAATCGCAATGCGGGTGCTAATGATGAAGTAAGCGTGTGTCTATATCTGAATGATGGACAGAAATTGACGAAACTTTATAGATCGCAGATAAAAGATGAGTTAAATCCCGCTTTATCCGTTTTTTTACTTGATGGTGATGAAAAAGAAGCTAACGATTTTTATCATAAGCTCGTTGGTGATAGTTTCTATAACTATCATTTTTGTGATGTCCAAAAATCATTTTATATACAGAATTCTAAAAGAAAAGATTTGAGAGAGATATTTGATGAGTTTTTAACGAATTATGATGATCAGAAAGCCACTGCATACAATCTCGAATTGTTTAGCAAAGATGTGAATCGGCACTTAAGGGACAAGGATAATGAATTGACTGGATTAGAAAAGGAATTATCGAAGTTAGAGAGCAGAAGAAATACTATTATTGAAAAAGATAAGCCATTTGTATATCCCAAGACTTCTTTTTATCCTGATGAGATAATAGATATAATCAGTTTGAATGATGATGATTTGAGAAAGCAAAAAGCTGAATTATATAATTGCGGATACATAGAAGCAAAGAATATTCTTGCTCTTCTTGTGAATAATGAAAAGTTAGCATGGCAACGAGCAAAGTTAAAGGAGCTTGAGCGGTATTGGGAAAAGAAGAAAGATTCGATAATGAGAGCAAAGGCGTTAGGGGTTTATAATAACGCCCAAACTATAGATGTGCTTAAAGACCGATTAGCTAATCTAAAGAGTTTGATTCTTTCAAAAGAAAGAATATTCAATGTTGGTGAATATTTGATTTCATTGGGGATAAAAGGCTTTTCTGAAACTGAATTTGCAGTCGATAAAAAAACAGTTTGTGACAATAAAGAGATGATTAAGAATCATATAAGTGAGATTGATTTGCTTTCAAATAACAATCGATTTTTAAAATTTATGTCGACTCTATCTGCAAATAAAAAATTAATTATAGATTATAGAGAAGATGCATTAAAACAAAGGAAGAATCCAAGATGTCCGATTTGTGGTTCGGATATATTCTTAACAATTAAAGAATCCTTAATACTCAAAGAAGCTGATGAATATATTAGGCTTAATGGTGAAGTTGTAAAGAATAAGGAGTTACAAATAGTAGATTACAGAACCGAAATTGATAATTTGTGTGATAAATACATAGTTTGTTTTACGAAGATTATTGATAACGAAATTAAGTCTCTGGAGAAATCCATAGAAGAATTATCTGCGGTGTTTAATGATGTTCAATTGTTTATTTCTGATGTTAATCTGCTTAAGAATGAAGGCTTGGATATTGACATGGAAAGAATAACCTTGGAATACCTTAACGAAATGATAAGAAATAACGAGAATAGTATTTTGGAAGAAAGTAAAAAGCGTGAGTTGGTTGAATACTATAGACGCATTCTCGATGTGATAGGGTGTGAATATAGCAACGATACTGTTCAGCAAACTTATGCAAAGGTTCAAACTCTAATTACTAATGAATATGCGGTTGCTGATTTTTCGTGTAATGATTTAGTCGGTAAAATCTTAGCCATAGATGCAATACTGGCAAATAATGAGTTGACTAATTTAAACAGGGATATAAATGATTGCACGGCTAGACTTAGTGTACTTACTCAGGAAAAGGAGAAGTACGAACATTTGGAGAGAGCGGCCATGAAAAGATCAAAAGAAATCAAGGAGCTGATTGAAGATCTGTCTCGTGCGGAATATGAGATAGTTGGGCCGACACTGAATAAGTACTATAACAAATTATCGAGAATAAATTATGATGATAAGATAATCATAGTCCCTGAGAAAGGTGGTGTTTCTTTAGTCGATGATCAAAAAATGCAACTTGTCAATGTCTTAAGTAATGGACAAATTAGTGTTTTTGTGCTTGCGTTATTTTTTGCAGGTATTAAGGCCAGAGAAGATGATGACAAATTAAAATTGTTTTTTATTGATGATTTGACTTCTTGTATGGACGATGTGAATATGTTAGCTTTTGTTGATTTACTTAAATATCAATTGGACTCAAAGCAAGTAATGGATCAATTGTTTTTTGCTACTTGCGATAACCGTATAAGTGAGTTGATAAAATATAAATTAAATGGTCGAGGAATTGATTATTATGAACTCTCGGAATCTGATTTCATATAAGTAATAATCTCTATTACAACTGCCATTCAACTCATACACTTTTCCTCATCTCTTTACCTCCGTTTCTGATATCCTACTTATGCGCTTGGGGATAAATGGCGCAAGGATAATAGGAAATTTGGAGGACAACATTAATGAAGATCTTCAGAAGTATTGCAGCTATAGGGCTGGTCTTAGCGATGGGCGCATCTTTTGCAGGGTGCTCGAGTAATGAAGGCGGTGCGCCTTCGGATACTACGGCACCTGTGGTTACGGAATCCGTGACTGAAGCTGTCTTATCTGATGGCAGTGAGGATGATACCGTGATTGAGAGTTCCGGTGCGTCTGAAAAGCCGGCGGGGGATGTTTTCGAGCTCATGGCATCAAGCCTTAAACTCGCGATGGGGCAGGACAAGGATACCGTTAAGGCGGCGATAGAGAGCCTGTTTGGCGCGAAGCTCAGCAATGAGGAAGTAAATAAGAACGACTATTTCTATTCGACCGACATCACGATTGAAGGCGTCCAGTTCACGCATGTGACGATCAGGACGAAAGAGAGCGACGGCAAGGTCAGCAGCGTCGAGCTCATGAACGACACCACCAACACCGATGAATGCAAGGGCTTTGTCGAGACATTTAAGAATAAGCTCACGGCTCTTTACGGCGATAAGGTCGCGCCTTCCGATTCTTCAGAATTCGAAGGCTTTACGGTAAACTATGGCGACGGGCTCTCATGTTCTGTCGGAGGCTCTTATTCAGCTAATTACAATAAGTTCTGTCTGAGCTTTAACGGAGATTCTGATTAAGTAAGATACTGATATACACTAATTGATGCGAATGAAGGGCTGCCTCTTTTAAGAGACAGCTCTTTTGCTATGGACAGGAGGGCGCTCTTGAGCGCACTAAAAAGTGTAAATTATATTTTAAATCTGCTATTCTATAAAAGGTGGCGCGTGAATTTCGCGCATAAGGAATAAAGGGAGGATAGATGAGATGAAAAAGTTAAGAA
>Ga0310691_10001480_pt1 | contig 35707 bp, 37 predicted proteins | sample 176DNAGHGlowgp2_FD_203887 | JGI IMG/M metagenome (GOLD analysis project Ga0310691, IMG submission 203887) | Sheep rumen microbial communities from Palmerston North, Manawatu-Wanganui, New Zealand - 1766 DNA GHGlow gp2 (v2) (version 2) | ecosystem: Host-associated > Mammals > Digestive system >... | reverse complement strand
CTTTGCTGAACTACTTCGACCTATACCATAGATATAAGTCAATGCGATTTCGCCACGCTTCTCCTGGGGCAAATCTACTCCAACAATTCTTATTGCCATTTGAAATACTAAATAATAATGTTTAAAAAAAAGATTTTTTGCCAAAAAGCACGCAAAGGTATGCAAAATATCTGATATTCCGCCACCTTATTATGCTTATTTAACAGAAAATTAACCCTGACGCATCTTGTACTTGGGGTTCTTCTTGTTAATAACGAACAGACGTCCCTTACGACGAACTATCTTGCAGTCGGGGGTACGCTTCTTCAATGATGCTCTTGTCTTCATTTTATTTGGTCTCCTTATTTATTTATATCTAAACACTATCCGTCCCTTGGTCAAATCGTAAGGACTCATTTCTACCTTCACCTTGTCACCGGGAAGAATCTTGATGTAATGCATACGCATCTTACCTGAGATATGGGCAATGATGGGCACACCATTCTCCAACTCAACCCGGAACATGGCATTTGATAACGCCTCTACAATTGTTCCATCCTGTTCTATAGCACCTTGCTTTGCCATATATACTATATTTGATTACCTATTATGTGCTCTATTTCGTCAAACGAAGATAAAATCTCAGACTTACCCTTACGGATGGCTATCGTATGCTCATAATGAGCAGCGGGTTTGCCATCCCGAGTACGAACCGTCCAACGGTCCTTGTCAAGCCAAATGTCACGCTTGCCCATAGTCACCATCGGTTCTATAGCGATGCACATGTTTGCCTTGAGCATAACACCGTTACCTCTGCGGCCATAGTTTGGAACCTGCGGGTCCTCGTGCATCACATGGCCTATACCGTGGCCGGTCAGTTCACGCACAATGCCATAGTTATGGGCTTCGCAATGCTCTTGTACTGCACTGCTCACATCACCGAGATGACGTCCAGCAACTGCACAGGATATGCCTTTGTAAAGAGCTTCCTTGGTCGTTCGTAGTAATTCCATCACCTCTGGGCTTACCTCACCAACACAAAACGTATAACAAGAGTCGCCACAGAAGCCGTCCAGAAGCGTACCACAGTCTATAGAGATTATGTCTCCATCCTTTAGCACTGTCTGTTCATTAGGAACACCATGTACCACCACATCGTTTACCGATGTACAGATGCTGGCAGGAAACGGCCCTCCATAAGGATTAGGGAAACCCTTGAAAGTCGGAACGGCTCCATGGTCACGAATAAATTCGTCAGCTACCTTATCCAACTGGAGGGTCGTTACGCCAGGCTTGATATGTTTCGCCAATTCGCCAAGTGTGCTGCCGACAAGTCGGTTGGCACGGCGCATCAGCTCGATTTCGTCTTCTGTCTTCAGAAAAATCTTCATACAGGACTTAGTAAGCACTCACACCGCCACGTCCGTGGATACGGCCAGAGTTGAGCAGGCCGTCGTAGTGACGCATGAGCAGATGGCTCTCTATCTGCTGGAGCGTGTCGAGAACGACACCCACAAGAATCAGCAGCGAGGTACCACCGAAGAACTGAGAGAAGGCATCCTGCACATTCAACAGACTTGCAAAGGCAGGCATGACAGCAATGAAGGCAATGAACAGCGAACCAGGCAGTGTGATACGCGACATCACATCGTCGATGAAATCTGCTGTCGGCTTTCCCGGCTTAATACCAGGAATAAAGCCATTGTTGCGCTTCATATCCTCAGCCATCTGCGTAGGATTGAGCGTGATAGCTGTGTAGAAATAGGTAAATGCTATAATCAGGAAGGCAAAGATGATATTATACATCCAGCTATGATGGTCAAGCATGGAACGTACAAACCAGTTTGCATTCTCAGGAGCTGCATACTGTACGAAAGCCAGCGGGATGAACATCAGTGCCTGGGCAAAGATGATAGGCATCACGTTAGCGGCGAACAGTTTCAGCGGGATGTACTGACGAGCACCACCTACCTGCTGATTGCCAACAAGTCGTTTCGCATACTGTACAGGCACCTTACGGACACCCTGTACAAGCACAATGGCTGCACATACTACTGCATAGAGAATGATAATCTCAACGAGGAACATGACCAGTCCACCACCAGTAATGGCGGTGAAACGAGAGGTGACCTCCTGGATGAAAGCCTGCGGCAGGCGGGCAATAATACCAATCATGATTATCAGCGAGATACCATTTCCAATTCCTTTATCCGTAATGCGCTCACCCAGCCAGAGAATGAACATACTGCCAGCGGCAAGGATAATCGTGGCAGGAACGATGAACACGTTCCAGCTGATACCCGATGCAAGGGCAGCACCAGCCTGCATACGCAGATTAATGAGATAACTCGGAGCCTGGAAAATCAGGATAGCGACCGTCAGGTATCGAGTGTAAGTCATAATCTTCTTGCGACCGCTCTCACCCTCACGCTGCATCTTCTGGAAGTAAGGCACAGCAACGGCAAGGAGCTGCATAACGATGGAAGCAGAGATGTATGGCATAATTCCAAGCGCAAAGATTGATGCGTTGGAGAATGCACCACCAGAGAACATGTCCAGCAGTGACATCAAGCCACCAGCAGTCTGCGACTGTAGCTTATCCAACATGGCGGGGTTGATGCCGGGAAGCACCACAAACGAGCCGAAACGATAGATAGCTACAAATAGCATTGTGATGAGGATTCGCTGACGCAGGTCCTCTATCTTCCAAATGTTCTTTAGTGTCTCTATTAACTTCTTCATTGTCTTTGTTTAGATAATTGTTGTGTTACCACCTACTGCCTTGATAGCTTCTTCGGCAGTCTTAGAGAAGGCGTTTGCCTCTACGTCTATCTTAGCCTTGAGCTCGCCATTGCCAAGAATCTTGACAAGTTCCTTGCCATTGGTTAGACGGGCTGCTACCAGCTCGGCAATGCCAATCTTGGTGAGATTCTTCTCCTCGGCAAGTTTCTGCAATGTGGAGAGGTTTACGGCGAAGTATTCCTTGTGGTTGATATTTTTGAAACCAGACTTAGGAACACGACGCTGCAAAGGCATCTGACCACCCTCGAAACCAACCTTCTTCTTGTAACCGGAACGAGCCTTGGCACCCTTATGGCCACGGGTTGACGTGCCACCCAGTCCAGAACCGGGTCCACGACCGATTCTACGACGCGAATGGGTAGAGCCTTCAGCGGGTTTTAAATTATGTAGTTTCATAAATCCTATCTGTTTTAAATGTGATTAAACTTAATCGATGACTTCCACCAGGTGGTGAACCTTACGAATCATACCACGGATGACAGGAGTATCTTCCTTCTCTACGACCTGCGAAATCTTGTGCAGACCCAGCGCCTGAAGTGTACGCTTCTGGTCAACAGGATAACCAATCTTGCTCTTTATCTGCTTAATCTTAATAGTTGCCATAGTTCTTTCTCCTTATCCTCTAAATACTTTTTCCATACTGATTCCACGGTTACCAGCCACGGTGTATGCATCACGCATCAGCGAAAGGGCCTCAATGGTAGCCTTCACCAAGTTGTGGGGGTTAGAAGAACCCTTCGACTTGGCGAGCACATCCTTCACGCCGACACTCTCCAGCACGGCACGCATAGCACCACCAGCCACCAGACCGGTACCGGCAGCAGCCGGACGGAGGAAAACGTGTGCACCGCCGAAGCGGGCTTCCATCTCATGAGGGATGGTACCCTTCAGAACGGGAACCTTCACCAGATTCTTCTTGGCAGACTCTACGCCTTTGGCGATGGCAGCAGTTACCTCACCAGCCTTTCCAAGGCCCCAGCCAATGACGCCATTGCCGTCGCCGACAACCACGATAGCTGCGAAGGTGAATGTGCGACCGCCCTTGGTTACTTTGGTAACACGGTTGATGGCAACCAGTCTGTCTTTCAACTCTACGTCACTATTTATCTTAACTTTGTTCATTGCCATAATCGTTTAAAATTTAAGTCCGCCTTTACGTGCTGCATCAGCCAGAGACTTCACACGGCCGTGATACAGATAGCCATTACGGTCGAAGACAACGGTGGTGACACCGGCCTCCTGCGCTTTCTTGGCAACCATCTCACCAACCTTCTCAGCCTGCTCTATCTTGGGCATGGCCTCCAGACCGAGGGAAGATGCAGAGGCGAGAGTCTTACCTTCCAAATCATTAATCACCTGAGCATAAATCTGCTTGTTGCTGCGGAACACGCTCATACGTGGACGTTCAGCAGTGCCGAAAACGCTCTTACGAATTCTATATTTAATCTTGATTCGTCTTTCTATTTTCTTTGTTGTCATAATCTTGAATTCTTAATCCTTAATTCTTAATTCTTAATTACTTAGCCGAGGCTGACTTACCCGACTTACGACGGATAACCTCGCCCTTGAACAAGATACCCTTGCCCTTATAAGGCTCCGGCATGCGGAAAGAACGAATCTTGGCACAGATGAGACCCAGCAACTGCTTGTCGCACGACTCCAGAATAATCTGCGGATTCTGGTTACGCTCCATCTTGGTCTCCACCTTCACCTCCTTCGGGAGCTGGAGGAAGATAGGATGGGTATAGCCCAGCGAGAACTCAATGAGGTTACCCTGATTAGACACGCGATAACCCACACCTACGAGTTCCATCTCCTTCTTGTATCCCTCACTGACACCGACAACCATGTTGTTGACCAGTGCGCGATAGAGACCATGGAAAGCCTGCTTCTGCTTGAGGTTCACCGGATTGTTCTCGTCAATCTCAAAAGTCACGTGTCCGTCAGCAATGCTCATCTTGATAGACGGGTCTACCTTCTGGCAAAGCTCACCCTTCGGACCCTTTACTGTAACGACACCATCCTGGCCCTGTGTCACTGTGACACCTGCCGGTATACTAATTGGTAATTTTCCTATTCTTGACATAATCAGTCCTCCAATTAATAAACGAAGCAAAGCACCTCACCGCCAATCTTCAGCTGAGAGGCCTCTTTGTCTGTCATTACACCTTGGGATGTAGATAAGATGGCAATACCTAATCCGTTAATAACTCTCGGCATGTCCTTATAGCCGGTGTACTTACGGAGACCGGGCTTGGACACTCTTTTCAGGCACTTGATGGCGTTTTCCTTGGTGGCAGGGTCATACTTCAATGCAACCTTGATAGTACCTTGGGGGCCATCCTCCTCAAACTTGTAGTTGAGGATGTAACCTTTCTCGAAGAGGATTTTCGTAATTTCCTTCTTCAAGTTAGACGCAGGAACCTCTACCACACGGTGGTTAGCCATGATGGCGTTTCTGAGTCTGGTCAGATAATCTGCTATTGGATCTGTCATAAAATAAATTGTTTAATTAATCGGGACTGCCCCGACAATATTAATACTTCTCTTTCTTGGGGGGTGTTGGGTGGCGTGGATGTTGAGTGTTGGCTATCAACCAACAACTATCACCCATCAGTTGTCACCCATCACCTTACCTGCTTACCAGCTTGCCTTCTTCACGCCGGGAATCAGACCGTTGGACGCCATCTCGCGGAACTGGATACGCGACAAGCCGAACTGGCGCATATATCCCTTCGGACGACCAGTAATCTTGCAGCGGTTGTGCAGACGGATGGGGTTGGCATTCTTCGGAATGCTCTGTAACTTACGAGCTGCCTCGTAAGCCTCGGCGGGGTCCTCAGACGTTGCGATAATCTTCTTCAGGGCTGCACGCTTCTCAGCATAACGGGCGACGAGCTTAGCACGCTTCACCTCACGAGCCTTCATTGATTCTTTTGCCATATCTCTTAATCGTTTTTAGCGTTCTTAAATGGCAGGCCGAAAGCCTTCAGCAGTGCAAAACCCTCCTCGTCAGTCCTTGCAGACGTCACGAAGGTGATGTTCATGCCCTGGATGCGGTCTACGTTGTCGATGTTAATCTCAGGGAAGATAATCTGTTCCTGGACACCCAGCGTATAGTTACCACGGCCGTCGAACTTACTCTCAATACCCTTGAAGTCACGAATACGGGGCAGAGCCACACGCACCAGCTTCTCCAGAAATTCATACATACGCTCACGGCGCAGGGTCACCATCACTCCGATGGGCATCTTCTTACGAAGCTTGAAGTTTGCAATATCCTTCTTCGAGTAGGTTGCAACCGCCTTCTGACCGCAAATTGTAGAAATCTCGTTGATAGCCACGTCGATAATCTTCTTATCCTGTGTAGCATCTCCAAGACCCTGGTTGATGACAATCTTCTTCAGGACGGGAACCTGCATCTTCGAGGTATAGTTGAACTGCTTCTCCAATGCCGGAGCAATCTGCTCAGCATAGACTTTCTTCAATTGTGCTGTATTCATTACTTAATCTCCTCCCCTGACTTTTTAGCGATACGAATAACATTCTTACCCTCGTGCTTGATAGACACGCGAGTCGGCTTGCCACTCTTAGGATCGATAAGACTTAAATTCGATACATGTATCGGAGCTTCCTGCTTCACGATACCACCCTGGGGGTTCTTGGCGCTGGGCTTCGTGCTCTTAGAGACCATGTTGACGCCCTCTACGAGTACACGCTGCTTCTCAACGAGAACCTTGAGCACCTTACCCGTCTTGCCCTTGTCCTCACCGGCCAGGACCATGACGGTGTCGTTTTTGCGAATATGTAACTTAGTCATTACTCTACTTGTTTTATTATTAAAGAACCTCAGGTGCCAGCGAAACAACCTTCATGTTAACGGCACGGAGCTCACGGGCGACAGGACCGAAGATACGGCTGCCACGGAGCTCACCGGCATTGTTGAGCAACACGCAGGCATTATCGTCGAAACGGATGTACGAGCCATCGGCGCGACGGATTTCCTTCTTCGTGCGAACAACCAAAGCCTTAGACACTGCACCCTTCTTAACGTCACTTGTGGGGATTGCGTTCTTGATAGCAACGACAATCACGTCACCAACACTGGCGTAGCGACGGCGCGTACCGCCCAGCACACGAATGCAGAGGGCCTCGCGGGCACCGCTGTTGTCAGCTACGGTGAGTCTTGTTTCTGTCTGTATCATAATTACTTAGCCTTTTCAACAATTTGTACTAAACGCCATCTCTTCGTCTTGGAGAGGGGGCGGGTCTCCATGATGAGCACCGTGTCACCCACGTTGCACTCATTCTTCTCGTCATGAGCATGGTATTTCTTTGTCTTCTGGACAAACTTACCATAAATCGGGTGCTTCTCCTTGAACTTAGCGGCAATAACAATGGTTTTATCCATCTTGTTGCTGATAACGACACCCTGTCTTGTCTTTCTTAAATTTCTTGTTTCCATCTGGACCATTTGTTATTTGTTAAGTTCTCTCTGGCGGAGCTCAGTCTTCATACGTGCGATATCACGACGTGCGGCCTTAATCTGTGATGGATTTTCCAACGGAGTGATGGCATGGTTCAGCTTCATCTGGTTGTACTTGGCAACCTCCGTTTCCAACTTCTCGACCAGTTCTTTGGTCTCGAGTCCTTTAATTTCGTTCGTCTTCATAAATTAAGCGTTTTTATCGTAATCACGTCTAACCACAAACTTAGTCTTCACGGGCAGCTTCTGGGCACCGAGGCGCAGAGCCTCCTTGGCGACCTCAAACGGCACGCCCTCCACTTCAAAGAGGATACGACCCGGCGTAACGGGAGCCACCCATCCTGCGGGGTCACCCTTACCTTTACCCATACGCACGTCAGCAGGCTTGCGAGTAATGGGTTTGTCCGGGAAGATACGAATCCAAACCTGACCTTCACGGTTCATATAACGGTTGATGGCAACACGCGCTGCCTCAATCTGGCGGCTGTCAATCCACTTGGCGTCCATCGTCTTGATTCCGAAGGAGCCGAAAGCCAGCTGCGTACCACGGTGGGCGTTGCCTTTATTGCCACGGCCATCCTGCGGTCTTCTATATCTTACTCTCTTAGGTTGTAACATGATGATAGTTCTCTTTTACGTTAATTACTTTTTCTTGTTGCGGAAACGTCTGCCACCACCGTTGTTACCACCGCCAGAGCGGGCACCGCCCTTCTCCTGTGTGAAGTTAGGAGCCAGGTCCACCTTTCCATAAACCTCACCACGGCATATCCAGACCTTCAAGCCCAACAGACCAACCTTGGTCAGGGCCTCAGCCTGACAGTAATCGATGTCAGCGCGGAAGGTGTGCAGCGGTGTGCGACCTTCCTTAATCATCTCGCTACGTGCGATTTCGGCACCGTTCAGGCGTCCGGAAATCTGCACCTTGATACCCTCTGCCCCTGCACGCATCGTGTTGGCCACAGCCATCTTGATAGCACGGCGATAAGCAATCTTGCCCTCTATCTGGCGAGCGATGTTGTTAGCCACGATGGTAGCATCGAGCTCAGGCTTCTTTACTTCATAGATATTTATCTGAATTTCCTTGTCGTAAAGCTTCTTCAGTTCTTCCTTGAGCTTGTCGACATCCTGACCACCTTTTCCAATGACCAGACCCGGACGGGCCGTGCAAATAGTAATGGTGACCAGCTTCAATGTACGTTCGATGACAATCTTCGAGATGCTGGCCTTGGCCAGACGCTCGTTCAGATACTTACGGATTTTTTGGTCTTCTACCAAGTTGTCTCCGAAGTCCTTGCCTCCGAACCAATTGGAATCCCAGCCCTTGACAATGCCAAGGCGGTTGCTGATAGGATTAACTTTCTGTCCCATACTTTTTACTTATCATTAGTTTTAGCGTCAACATACAAAGTCACGTGGTTAGAACGCTTACGGATGCGGTAGCCACGGCCCTGCGGTGCCGGTCTCATACGTTTCATTGTCACACCTTCGTCCACGAAGACACGGCTCACATACAGTTCGCCGTCCTCGGCCTTGCGGTCGTTCTTGGCCTCCCAGTTGGCGATAGCCGAACGCAGAAGCTTCTCGACATTCTCTGATGCTGCCTTCTTTGAGAAACGAAGCACGCCGAGTGCGCGGTTTACCTCCATGCCGCGAATCATATCCACGACATAACGCATCTTACGGGGTGACGAGGGGCAGCCTTTCAGCTTGGCAAAATACTGTGTCTTATTGGCTGCTTTTCTCTTCTCAGCCGCTAATCTTTTTCTTGCTCCCATTATAATTCTTAATTCTAAATTCTTGTTTCTTAATGCTTATCCCCGGAGCTTACTTCTTGTTGCCGGCATGGCCACCGAATCGGCGTGTGGGCGAGAACTCACCCAGCTTGTGTCCCACCATGTTCTCGGTAATGTAGACAGGGATAAATTTGTTTCCGTTATGAACTGCAACTGTATGTCCCACGAAATCGGGGGAAATCATTGAAGCTCTGGCCCAAGTCTTCACGACGCTCTTCTTGCCACTCTCGTTCATGGCGAGAATTTTCTTTTCGAGCGACACGTTAATATACGGACCTTTTTTTAATGAACGACTCATAATTTACTCTAATTAACTTCGTGATTACTTCTTGTTAGCTCTTTCAATGATATACTTGTTTGAAAGCTTCTTAGGTGCACGCGTCTTGAGACCCTTTGCATACAGGCCCTTACGTGAACGAGGATGTCCACCAGACTGACGGCCTTCACCACCGCCCATCGGGTGGTCGTGCGGGTTCATGACGACACCACGGTTGTGTGGACGGCGACCCAGCCAGCGCGAGCGTCCAGCCTTACCTGACTGTTCGAGCGCATGGTCAGAGTTGCCTACACTACCAATCGTAGCCTTACAAGCTGAGAGAATCTGACGAGTCTCACCAGAAGGCAGCTTGATAACACAATAGTTACCTTCACGAGAAGTCAACTGAGCAAAATTACCAGCCGAACGGACCAGCAGGGCACCCTGTCCGGGACGTAATTCAATGTTGTGAATCACGGTACCCACGGGAATGTTTGCCAGGGGGAGCGCATTACCTACCTCAGGCACTGCGTCGGCACCCGACATCAGCGTAGCGCCGACCTCCAGTCCGTTAGGAGCAATGATATAACGTTTTTCACCATCAGCGTAGAAGAGCAAAGCGATGCGAGCCGAGCGGTTCGGGTCGTACTCAATGGTCTTTACTACAGCTGGAACACCATCCTTCTCTCGTTTGAAGTCGATGAGACGATACTTCTTCTTGTGGCCGCCGCCCATATAGCGAACGGTCATCTTACCGGTGTTGTTTCGACCGCCGGTAGAACGCTTACCGTAAACGAGAGACTTCTCTGGCACGGATGCAGTAATATCCTCGAACGTGCCAATAATCTTGTGTCTTTGACCCGGAGTTACGGGCTTTAATTTACGTACTGCCATTTCTTATTTAAATATTGCTATAAAAATCAATAGTGTCGCCCTCTTTCAGCGTGACGATTGCCTTCTTGAACGCATTCTTCTGGCCTCTCACGAGACCTGCCTTGGTGTAGCGGCTTGAGCGCTTGCCGGCATAGCGAAGCGTGTTCACACTCTCTACGGTCACATTGTACAGACCTTCAACCTCCTTGGCGATTTCAATCTTGTTAGCCTCAGGCTTAACGATGAAACCGTACTTGGCATGGGCTTTCTTGGTCACCATCTCGCCCTTGTGGGCACCGGTCTTGGCCTTGAACGTCCTGTCTACAGAAGTCTTCTCTGTAATGTTGTTCATCTTCTCTGTAATCAGAGGCTTTATAATAAATGCCATGTCTATTTACGATTTTACTGTTTACTATTACTATTTAGCCCAGCACGCCGTCGATAGCCTTCAGCGAGTTCTCGGTAATCACCATCACGTCGGCGTTCAGCACCTTGTAGGTATTGACATTGGCGGCGATGATGCACTCAGCCTTCTGCAGGTTACGGACCGAAAGATACACGTTCTTGTTCGACTCGGGCAGCACCACCAATACTTTCTTGCCGTCCACATTGAGGTTCTTGGCCAGGCTTACAAACTCCTTGGTCTTCGGAGCCTCGAAGCTGAAGTCCTCCACCACGATGATGGCGTTCTCCTGTGCCTTGTACGACAGCGCCGACTTACGAGCCAGCGCCTTCACCTTTTTGTTCAGTTTGAAGCTGTAGTCGCGAGGCTTGGGACCGAACACGCGGCCACCACCACGCAGCAGCGGCGAGTTGATATCACCATGACGGGCACCACCGCCGCCTTTCTGACGACCCAGCTTGCGGGTTGAGCCCTTGTGCTCGGAGCGCTCCTTGGCCTTTGCCGTTCCCTGGCGCTGGTTGGCCATATACTGTTTCACGTCAAGATAGATGACGTGGTCGTTAGGTTCAATTCCGAAGATAGATTCGTTTAACGTCACCTTTCTTCCGGTCTCCTGACCCTTGATGTTTAATACGTTAATTTCCATGACTTACTTCTGAATTAAAACAGTTGAACCATTGCATCCGGCAACACTGCCCTTCACGAGAAGGAGGTTGTGCTCCGGTATCACCTTTAACACTCTGAGGTTCTGCGTAGTGACGCGGTCGCCACCCATCTGGCCACCCATGCGCATTCCCTTAAACACCTTAGCGGGATACGAGCAGGCACCGATAGAACCCGGTTTGCGGGCGCGGTCGTCCTGACCGTGGGTGCTCTGACCGACGCCGCCGAAGCCATGACGCTTCACGACGCCCTGGAAGCCCTTACCCTTCGAAGTTCCTACTACGTCGACGAACTCTGCGTCAGCAAAGAGGTCGACGGTGATAGTGTCTCCGAGGCTGTGCTCCTCATCAAACTTGAACTCGGCCAAGTGAGCCTTCGGTGTTGTACCAGCCTTCTTAAACACTCCCATCATGGGCTTGGTGGTGTTCTTTTCCTTCTTCTCACCAAAGGCCAGCTGATAGGCGGCATAACCGTCCTTCTCGACGGTCTTCACCTGCGTTACAACACAAGGACCGGCTTCGATAACAGTGCACGGTACATTCTTACCGTCGGCACTGAAAACGGATGTCATTCCGATTTTTCTTCCAATTAATCCTGGCATTTCAGTTTTAACTTTAAATAATAATACGTTGTTTGAATATATTCGTTTCTTTTCAAGTGAACAGCGCCTTGTCCGGCCTTAAAACACACTTAAAAAGAAACGCCCTCTTCTTCACTTTTGAAGGTTAAGTCGCTCTTAATCAGCGTATTGTTAGCCATCACGCCAGCGCAATACCCACTTTTGCGGTTGCAAAGGTACAAATAATAATGTGATTACGCAACATTTGACGGATGGAAAATAACATTATTTAAGATTCTTTAAGCTATTTCCCCCATTATCCGGCATGGTCTGATGAAGCGCTAATCCATGTCGTCCGGTGACTCCAACCTATAGTCGTAGCCCATGTTGGTACACCTGGTCAGGATTTCATACGTAAAATTCTGCTTCACATATTGTCTGTCAGCATCGGGTATGAGCGCCGCAGGAATACCGTTTTTCTGGCGCTCAACCCGTTGCCGACAGCTCTGCGTCTATGCGTCTCTGCGTACTAAAGACGCCTAAATTACGCTTTAATGATTACTTGGTCACGCATGGAGGTCCAGCACAAAGCGGGTACCCTTAACGTAGGCTGGGTCTATGGTCAGGTCGCCGTTCATCTTCTGCGCCATTTGCTTGCAGATAGGCAGTCCAAGACCGTCACCCTGTGTCAAATCACGTATCTCGACGAAGGGCTTGAACACCTCCTCGCGCTTCTCCTCCGGTATGCCACAGCCCGTGTCCGTCACCACAAACTGGTGGGTATGTGCGCCACGCTTCTTGAAGTCGAGCCAGATGGTGCCGCCCGCCGGCGTGTACAGGGCCGCATTGTTCAGCAGATGCGACACGACGTGCGCCACCAGCTCACGATTGATGGGCGCACTCATCTTCGGTGCGTTCACCGTCAGCGTCACGTCATCCTTCACCTTGTTGCGTATCTGGTCCATCAGCCCTTCGCAGAAGGCAGGCATCTGAGTGTCCTCCAGTTCGGCAGGCTCGTCGGCCGTACACTCCAGCTGCGACAGCGTCTGTATGTGTGCCGAGAAGTCCTTCAGCGCCTTCACCTCCGCCTTCTGGCTGTCCAGCCGTTGCAGGGCGGGGTCCAGCTGCTTCGAGATATTGCTGATGAATTTCGCCTTCAGCGCATTGTTCTCGTTCACCATCTTGATGGTGTTCTTCTGACGACGCGTCAGCAGGATATAGCGCATCAGCACGATGCCACCCACCACCAGTGCAGCGGCCAGCGCACCGGCCAGGATGAGCAGTCCCACGATGGTCACCCAACGGGCCGTCAGCGAGCTGTCCTTGTCAGCGATAGCCTCCTCGTTGGCGGCTATCTGCTTTTTCAGCGCACCTATCTCGTCGGCAGCCTTCAGCGCACTCACCGAGTCCTTCCAGGCCATATAGCTCTGGTACGACTGGGCCACCAGACTGGCGCTGTTGCTCCGTCGTCCGTTGGCTATCAGCGTCTGGTACACCTCGTCTACCTTATTATATTCTTTCGACGCCGTCAGCCGGTCGGCCATCAGTTTAAACGTCGCATTACCCTTGTCCGTATAGCCAAACGAGTAGTAGTAGACTGTCTTCTGGTACAGCAGGTCATTCTTGACGGCATCGTCGCCCGTCTGGTTGGCCAAGGCTTCCAGAACAGCCATCTGCTCCTGGGCACGCTCCGGCTTGCGGAACTTGATATACATCTGCAGGCGCTCCTTGGTCACCTCATAGTGCAGGGCAGCCTTCGAGCCGCCGTCGCCCACGCCCTTGGCATCAATGGCCTGGTCAACGCGCCGCAACAGGTCGAAAGCCTCCTTAAACAGGCTCTCCTTCGCATACAGTTCCGTGGCCTTGATGCCACACTCCACGCTTTGCTTCATCTTCTCCTTCTCGGCATAGTCCTCAAAGGCACGGATATACCAGAAGCGAGCGCCGGGTACGCTGCCTTTCGCATTCTCGGCTTCCGCCTTCTGTTGCTGTTCATTCTTCTGCTGCGCACTGGCGGTCAGGCCGAGGCACCACAGGCATAATGCCACTATCAGAAATTTTCTTACCATCGTTAACTATGTAGTTTATTATTGTATTGCGTTCATACAGCCTGCAAAAGTAAACAATTATTTGCAGCTGTCCAAACATTTCCCGCCTTTTCTTTCTATTCTATGTGGATTCATTCTCTGAGGAGCAAAGGAGTTTAGGGACAGCACCCTGACGCTATATTCAAGGGAATTTAGGAGAGAGGGCTGGGGTCTAAGGAGCATGGGATTTAAGGTTGAATGTGGAGAAGTGGGAATCTAAAGATTCTGGGATTTAAGGATTTCCTCAGTGGGTACAAATGCTAAGGAGTTGTGGAGTTTAGGGGTTTTACGTGACACATCGACCCAACTCCGCACGGGTTGCGCAACTACATAGCACCTCTGGCGCACGAGTTATCAGTTCAACACTGGTTTAGGAAAACTTTCAAGATAGAAGTGCAATTCAATCTTGAAAGTTTATACTTTTCGTTTGATAAGTCGCGAGAATATTCACCTAATGCAGATTTTCCCTATTATCAATACGATGCCCCGGCTCTCACGAGTCAGGACATACAGGGAATTAACCATTATATTAACTAATAATCAATTGCTAGTTAATAAAAACCTACATATATACGATATAGTCAAGAAAGACGGGACTCGAACCCGCACGCCCTCACTCCTTCCGGAGGGCACCTGAGCAGAGCCTTCACCGCTCGCCTCAGACGTGACTGCCATTCCACCACTTCCTGATTTCTAAAGAAATCTGGGGCGCAAGGCACAAACCCGCGCCCCAGATTATTAATTCGTTGACTTTATATCATCGTCAATAATTACAAATTCAGGAGCGAAGCCCTCGCCGCCACCGCCGCCGATTTCTCCTCCGCTACTACCAGCAAGTAATGCACTCTGTGACTTCAACTTAACAACCTCCATCTCTGGAGCCTGATAAACATTCTTTTTCATTTCTTCTTACTTAATTATTTAGTTAAAAAATAAGTTCGCCCACGCTCATTCCGAGAGTGAGCGAACCTGATAGATTATGATGTTACTTAATCACGACCTTCTTACCATCCTTGATGTAAACGCCCTTCTGAGCAGGTGCGTTCTGCAGCTTCACGCCATTCAGAGTGTACCAGCCATCAGCACCCAGTTTACTGTTGAGGTTGCCAGCTTCGATGCTCGTAATAGCTGTTGTGCTACCATCAATCTCCTCAAAGACAAAGGTCATGTTGCGAGGAGCACCTGCAGGCAGTTCTGACATGTCGATATAAGCCTCGAACGGAACGATATTCCATGAATTTACAGAGCTCGTACCGATATATGCCCATTTAGCAGTGTTACCAAGCATGAACCAGATGTTTGCATTGTCATCCTTGGTCACAGTCTTTGTTGCATAGGTACCAACGAACTTAGCACCCTGACCTGCGTCAACCGAGAGGTCCTCAGGAGCAACGATAGTCTGCTGACCGAAGTCAATTAAACCATTGTTAAGGTCTTCAATATTGTCAGCTATCTTCACCAAGAACGGTTTGTTGGCCACGAGATAGTCTTCGCTTCCGTTACCGCCCTTCATGGTCAGCTTGCCATAGAACTCTGAAGAAGTACCGTTGATAACAGTCTTTGAAGGATCAATGACGTTCACGATAGCATAGCCAAGCTTCTGAGACAGCTCTGCCACTGTGATGTTGAACGGCAGAGTCATAGTAACCCAGTTCTCCTTCACCCAGTTGCGCTCAGTACCGAGGTTACGGCCATTACGTGAAGAGAAGTCAATCGTTACATTCACTTCCTGACCAGCGTAGTCACTAATGGTCTGTGCGTCTGAAGCTGCACCGGTAAGAGTGATACCAGCAACAGGAGCAGTAATGTTCAGATTGCCAGCAACGAGCGTATAATTATAGTTTGCATTCTCATTTTCAACACTGAGAGTGATAGCATCCTCGTGAGTACCAATAGAGGTGGCCTCTGCAGCAACATTGATAGTAATTGTACCCAGCTCATCATCATATAAACGACCAACAACAACGACAGTCGGGTGTTCACCATCAAATACAACTTCAGTATTGGCGCTGTTACCATATTCGATAGTCTGATTCTGTGCAGTAAGAGTCAGATCTTTCTTAGCAATCGTCAGCGTAGCAGTCTGGTAGTCGAAGGTATAAGAACCAGCGTCAGTGACAGCGTTAGAAGGAGTGATAGTGTAAGTACCAGCGGGCAGCATAGTATCAAAAGCCTGCTCCTCACCCTGCTCGTTAGTTACTGTAAACGTCAGGGCGTTGATAATGTGACCAGCCTTCAAGCCTTCAGCGGTAAATTCAAATCCAGACTCATCAAGAGCAGGAACATGATAGCCATAAGTGCCATTTACAGCAGTTGCTCGGACGATTACTGTAGCAGCTTTAATGGTCAGAGCACCCTGTGGAGCAGCATCTGCAAATGAATAGTTGCAACCAACAACACCGTTATCAACAACTGTGTAAGCATAAGTACCAGGATCAGCGCCGTCAGCACGATTAATAGAATAAGCGCCATCGGGCAGAACTGCCTTAGTCTCTTCGCCTACAAAGCCTTCAATGCTCTCTACTGCAGGAGTAGGATCAACAGAACCATAGGTCTTCTCTGCATCAGCAACCTTCACGGTCAGAGCAGCCTTGTTGATAGTAAAGTTTACAGATTTACTTGCTGCGGTGAAGTTTTCTACATTGGGAGTAACAGTTACTGTAGCTGTACCTGCATTCGTGTTGTTAGTATATTCTACAGCATAGTCTTCTGCAGCGAAAGTATATTCACCCAACTTAACGGTCACACCAGGCTCGTTGGCTGCAGCTGAATATGTATACTCAGTCTGAGCAAGAGTTACATTGAGGTTTTCAATGTTAGCCTTGTTGATAGTGAACTTCTGAGTGTACGCACCGGTAAAGTTGTTCTTAGCGGTGAAAATAATCTCAGCCTCATTGGAAGCGTTGATGTTGTTATTGTAAGATCTTGCATAGTCTCCACCCTCCAGCACGCTGTGGATCATGGACTTACCCTTATATCGAAGTGCGACAGTAGGCGTAAAGGCGGTTCCTGTGTAAACAGAAGCATTAGCATTAGTCATGTCTGCTGGACTGAGTGCAAAGTTTGCGGCAAGGTTACCCTCTCCGTCAACGATGCTCAGAGGAGCAATAGCAACATTTTCGACTACTGCTTCGTATGCATTATAGTTAGCAGTAGGAGTGAACTTATACTTTACAAAGTATTTCTTAGCATTCTTTCCTGTGGGAACATCAGCTGCGAAATCATTCCAAGTTTCACCATCCTCAGAAGTAGCATAGGTGAAAGTACCAGCGATTCCGGTCGTGGCTGCACCTTCTACAAGTGCCTGATCTTCACCATTATAAGTCAGAGCAGCAGCAGTAGGAGCTGTGAACTGCTCAGGTGTAATGTCAGCCTTAGCGATAACGATCTCTACAGGCTCTGAGAGAGCGCTGGCATTCAAGTTCGATGTTTCGGCAGTGCTGTATTGAATTTTGAATGTAGCTGCATCATTACGAGTAAAGCGACTATTCTCGGGCGAATACCACGTCGACCATGCACTACCATCTTTCTGATAACGGAATCTCATAGATGCACCTAATGTGGCCTCACCAGGATTTTTGATAAGATTAACAGGAGTGCCGGCGACGAATGTCGTACTCTCAGCGAAAGTAGGCAACGTGGTGATCACTGGAGTAGCCTTAGCAATTTGGATGCCGTCAAGAATTGTAGCATCTTCATCAGCTGTATATCTGGTATCAGCCATAACACGATATTTTACATCGTATGTACCTGCAGCCGTAGCCTTGGGCTCATTAGTACTCCAACCACTAACAACCTCACCTCCCTTTACTACTTGGAACTCTACGGGAAGACCTTTAACGAGAGCTTCTGCGTAGTCAGCACCAAAGTAAGCATCAGGAAGAGTGCTAAGAAGAGATAGCTCTTCACCAGTATAGGTTAAGGAAGTGGCCCTTACACCCAAAGTGAGATTAGGTTTTCCTGCATTTTTAACCTGCTTGAAGGTACCAGATGAACTTCCGTCTTCGACCACAACGCGATAATAATTTTCTGTTGCCGCGATTTGCTGATAACCGGGGGCAGTCACAGACAGAGTGAACGCATAATTACCAAGAGGTGAATCTGCCTTTCTTTCAGAAGTAACGCTCAGGTTGCTTGCAATCTCACCTAAAATAAAATTTCGGGAATCAGAATCATCACATCCATTCCAGTCAAGCACCATGAACATGTCTTGTGTAGCTGTTGTTGGAGTTTCTACACCAAACTGAATGTTGGCAGCCTTAGCGCCTATCTTCACAGTGTAGTTGGCTGCCCAGCCCGCCAGCGGCAAGAGGGTCATCCACAGCAATAAAAGAAAATTCTTCTTCATACGCTTAAAATGTTTAATTGTTAATAATAATGTTTTGATAATAAAAGAATGTATTTTGTCGTTTTTTGTTTCTCGGGCTTGCACCTGGGAGTCTGAGCAGTAGGCACACAATGCATGTGCTGGCCAGCACTCCCCTGCCGGTCATCATCGCCATTTACTGAAAAACAGCCAAACCTATGGAAACAAAAAAAGACGTGGGAGTAAAGTTTCTCTCCGCGCTTATCCCTGTAGTCAGGCCTTCGCATTGCCCCCAGATAAGGATAAGCAACGTAAAGCCTGCCCACGTCAGGTGATATACATATACAATCCACCTGACATGGCACTCCCTCTTGTCCATATACATAAGGAGGGTACACTCCGAAAAGAGTACCACCTTATTATATATAAGGGGAACTGTCAAGCGGCAGATATAGATATAATCTACCTTCCGTAGACGTCTCAGTTGCATCACCGCTGTATCTGGTTCAAAGTTGCGAAGTTTGACTACACAGACAGTAACGTTTCGAAAACGTCCTTTCGAGACTGGCCGTACAACTGGCCTGAGGTCTCGTTCCACAAAATTAATTTTGTTGCCCATCCACGCGCGGACAGGCCCATTTCGGGTGCAAAGATAAACAAATATTTCGAACTAACAAAGATTTTTAAAAAAAAATTATCATTTTGGCCTAAATGACCGGTTTGCAAGATGCTCCGTGGCATCTTTCTCTGAGGAGCATAGGGGTTTAGAAGCAGCACCCTGACGCTATATTCAAGGGGATTTAGGAGTGAGGGCGAGGGGCAGGGTTCTAAGGAGCGTGGGATTTTAGGATTTCCTCAGTGGTTATAAATGCTAAGGAGTTGTGGAGTTTAGGAGTTTTATGTCACACTGCAACCCGTCTGCGGCAACGGCACACTTCGTGTACCCATCCTAAAATAGCAGAATCCTTAGAGCCCACCACCGTAGCGCCCAAGCCAATCCCCCGCGCCGGCCTGCCCAAACCAGCGCCAACCCCCGACCAAGCCTCAGCTTTCCCCCACCCAAAACCCTGGTTTTCCCCCGCCCAAGCCAAGGTTTTCCCCCGCCCAAAGCTATCCGCAGCGCCCGTTATTCATATCAGCAGCGCCCGCTGCCAATATTGGTAGCGGGCGCTGCTGATATGAATAACGGGCGGTAAAAACCCGCATCTAAGAGACTATACCTTGATTTCCACCTCGACACCGCTGGGGAGTTCGAGCTTCATCAGCGCATCAACGGTCTTTGCCGTCGAGCTGTAGATGTCTATCAGACGCTTGTAGTCCGACAGCTGGAACTGCTCGCGGGCCTTCTTGTTGACGAAGGTAGAGCGGTTGACGGTGTAGATACGCTTGTGCGTCGGCAGGGGGATGGGACCGCTGATGACAGCACCGGTGGCCTTCACGGCCTTCACAATCTTCTCGGCTGACTTGTCTACGAGCTTGTGGTCGTAGCTCTTCAGCTTGATACGAATTTTCTGACTCATTGTCTTTTTACTTATTTGATGATTAATACTTAAACGTCGGATGCCGCTAAAGAGTCATTTGCTCAACGGCACACCCTATTTTCGGGCTGCAAAGGTACGCATTATCCGCGAGTTATGCAAAGTCCAGGCCCGTACGCCACCCATTATTTAATCTTTTTTAATACTTCACGCGGCCTGCCGCGAAATATTTCCGCCCGACATGTTGCGGGGTAAAATATTTTTCGTACTTTTGCAGCCACTATAAACAAAGAAAAAGGAAAAGAATATGAAAAGACGTTTATTTATGATGGTAGCCGCCATGACGGCTACGATGAGTCTGTTCGCCGAACCGACTTTCACCACCAAGCAAGTCAAGGTCAACCGTGGCGGACAAGAGAGCGGAACCGTCACACTACGTTTCTATGAGGACATGCCCGCCGTGCCCTACATCTCCGTAGCCGACTTCCAGGCGCTCATGCTCCCCGGCACCACCATCACCGTCACCAAGACGGGCGATGACTACACCCTGCAGAACACCTACGCCACCGCGACGGTAAACACCACCACTGAACAGTTCTCGTCAGACAACTACATGGCCTTCACCAATCTCATGAGCCTCATACAGAAGGACAACATGGACAATGTCTACCTCGACGGAGCACCCTTCGTACGCTACAAGTGCCAGGAGCTCACACCCGAACACGTTACCGTCACCTTCGACTTCCAGAAGTATGGCATCGACCTGCGCGGCGACGACACGGCGGTCTATTTCCCCTTTGCCACCATCGCCGACCTCTACAGCGACCTCTACTATCACATTGCGGGCTACAACGGCGAGCAAGTCGTCATCGTGACAGAAAACGAGAACTCCGACATCTGCAAATTCGACGGCGGACGCTCCCTGGCCCTGCTCGGCCAGACCACACGACCGGCTGACCTCGCCGCCTACACCTATAAGGAGTTCTGCTTCGTCATCGACCATTTCTACGGCATGCCCGGACGGTCGCCCTACGAACAGGTCATTCAGAAGAACGGCTTAGACAAGGCGCTCTCCGACAACCTCATCGACTACGGCACAAGCATCAAGCAGCTGCTCCAGAGCACCAGCATGAAAGACTACCTTTTCGGCATGAACTGCATGCAGTCGGTGCTCGCCGACGGGGGACATACCAGCGTCTGGATTGACCTGAAAGTGTATGCAGCGATGGGGAGCACTGAAAACATAGGCAAGTGGATATCCGCCATAAAAGCCCAGCAGGAAACCTATCCCGAATTAGGCTTCATCGTATTGACAGACTTTATGGAATACATGAAGACCACACGCGAGGATGCTGTTAAGGCTGCCCGCAAAGCCAAGAATTTAGAGAATGTCACCTACTTTAAAGAGGGCGACACAGCCTATCTGCTCTACCCGCAGTTTGGTCCTATCAACATATCGGGCTGGAAGACCTACTACGACGGGGGCTGCCAGGGGCCCTTCCCGGCCGCCGACGCCAATCACAAGGGCGACATGGTACTGGTGCTCGATGCCATGAAGAAAGCCAACGAAGACCCGGAGGTCAAAAACCTCATCTTCGACCTGGCATACAACAGGGGCGGCTCACTCGATGCCGTCATGGGCATTACCGCACTGACCAGCGGCAAGAGCCGCTTCTATAGCGAGAACACCCTCACCAAACAGCGACAGCTCATCACCTACGAGGTCGACTGCAACTTCGACGGTGTCTTCGACGAGCGCGACCAGGAGGTCTTCAAAGACTACAACCTCCACTATGGCGTGCTCACCTCTGGCCTGTCCTTCTCCTGTGCCAACCTCCTGCCCTCGCTCATGAAGGACCTCGGCTTCCCCATCATTGGCGAGCAGTCGGGCGGTGGAGCCTGTGCCGTCCAGAATTTCATCACCCCGGAGGGCCTCCAGTTCCAGCTGTCATCCTATCGTGGCAGACTGACCGACGACAAGTGGAACTGTATTGACCAGGGGGTGGCTCCTAACCATCCCATCACCGTCACCACCGACGACGGCCAGACCTACGACTACTCCCCCTTCTACGATGTGGCAGCCATCAGCGAGCTCATGAAGACCGCTACCGGCATTGCACCCATCGAGAACGTCAACCACGTCCCGCTCTCCGACACCTGGTACACCCTCGATGGCCGCGTCGTCACCGCCCCCACCACCAAGGGCATCTACATCAATCGCGGCCGCAAGGTCCTCGTAAAATAATTCCGTTAATCCCGGAATCCTAAGGACGCTTATTCTAAGGATTCCGGGATTTTAGGATTTCCCCTATGGGGATGCAATTCTAAGGAGTGGTGGAGATTAGGAGAACCACCGAAGGAATGGATTCTAAGGAGTGCTGGAGGTTAGGAGTTTTACGACACATAGCGACACAGCGGCGGCAACGGCACACATCGTGTGCCAACAACAAACCTGAGGCTATTCAGGGGTATTGTATTGAGGACACCAATCAACTCTCTTTGTTCTAATCTTATCCCGAACTGGCGCAATTTATGTATATGTGTTGCGAAAAAAAGATGTTGGCGGGAGAGGCTGCCCCTCTTTCCCCTTCTAGGTGCTAAGTTACAAGTTTTTCGTCAAATTCGTGCAGCGGAGGGGCAAAAAAACAAAGAGCAGAGGTAAAAAAATTGGCTTACCTCTGCTCTTTGTATATTGATACCTATTGTATTGTCCTACACCAGGTCGGCACGTCCTTTGACCTCCTCAAGCACTGCCTTAGCCAAAGCTGACGACAGCGGAGCGTGATGGTCGTACTCCATAGAGCTGGTGGCACGACCAGAAGTGATGGTACGCAGGGCGGTAACATAGCCGAACATCTCAGACAGGGGCACCTGGGCCTTGACGACACGGGCACCACTGCGGGCCTCCTCCATGCCTTCCACCTGGCCACGGCGCTTGTTCAGGTCGCCGATGACATCACCCATGTTCTCCTCGGGTGTCACCACCTCAAGTTTCATGATGGGCTCCATCAGTACGGGCTTAGCCTGTGCACAAACAGCCTTGTAGGCCATCTGAGCGGCTATCTCGAACGACAGCTGGTCAGAGTCGACGGGGTGGAATGAACCATCCACAACGACAACCTTCAGCGAATCCATAGGATAGCCACCGAGGATACCATTCTTCATAGCGGCCTCGAAGCCCTTCTGGATAGAGGGTATGAACTCCTTGGGGATGTTACCACCCTTGACCTCGTTGACAAACTGCAGGCCGCCATTCTCCTTGATGTCCCAATCGTCGTCGACGGGGCCGACATTGACAATGATGTCAGCAAACTTACCGCGACCACCCGACTGCTTCTTGTAGACCTCACGGTAGCCGTTAACAGTCTTGGTGATGGCTTCCTTATAGTTCACCTGAGGCTTACCCTGGTTGCACTCTACCTTGAACTCGCGCTTCAGACGGTCGATGATGATGTCGAGGTGCAGCTCACCCATACCGGAGATGATGGTCTGGCCACTCTGCTCATCGGTACGAACTGTGAACGTCGGGTCTTCCTCAGCCAGTTTGGCAAGACCATTGTCCAGCTTGGCCACGTCAGCCTGCGACTTGGGCTCCACGGCAATAGAAATCACCGTGTCAGGGAAGGTCATCGACTCCAGGACGATGGGCTTCTCCTCGTCGCAGAGGGTGTCGCCCGTACGGATATCCTTAAAGCCGACACCAGCACCGATGTCACCAGCATCAATAGACTCCATGGGAATCTCCTTGTTGGAGTTCATCTGGAACAGACGGCTGATGCGCTCCTTCTTACCCGAACGGGGATTGAAGACATACGAACCGGCCTTCACGCTACCTGAGTAGACGCGGAAGAACACCAGACGACCCATGTAGGGGTCAGTGGCAATCTTAAAGGCCAGGGCTGCCGTGGGCTCGCTCTCGCTGGGCTTACGACCCTCTTCCTCCTCGGTGTTGGGATTGGTACCCATCACCATCTCCACGTCAACGGGAGCGGGCAGGAAAGCACAGACATAGTCCAGCAGGGGCTGCACACCCTTGTTCTTATACGACGAACCGCAAATCATCGGCGTGCAGGACATGGCAATGGTACCCTTGCGGATGGCGGCGATAATCTCATCCTCGGTAATCGAGTTGGGGTCGTCGAAGTATTTCTCCATCAAGGCCTCGTCATACTCTGCGGCAGCTTCCAGTAGCTTGTTGCGCCACTCGTCGCACTCATCCTTCAGGTCGGCGGGAATTTCCTCGACGTCATACTCGGCACCCATGGTCTCGTCGTGCCACAGGATAGCCTTCATCTTGATGAGGTCTACCACACCCTTGAAGTTCTCCTCAGCACCGATAGGAACCTGGATAACCACAGGGTTGGCACCCAGAATGTCCTTCATCTGCTGAACAGTCTCAAAGAAGTCAGCACCAGAGCGGTCCATCTTGTTGACGTAGCCAATACGGGGCACATTGTACTTGTCAGCCTGACGCCAGACGGTCTCCGACTGAGGCTGCACACCGTCGGCAGCGGAATAGGTAGCCACGGCACCGTCGAGCACACGCAGCGAGCGCTCCACCTCAGCAGTGAAGTCGACGTGTCCCGGAGTATCGATGAGGTTAATCTTGAACTGCTTGCCATTATAGTTCCAATTACAGGTGGTAGCAGCAGAAGTAATGGTGATACCACGCTCCTGCTCCTGGGCCATCCAGTCCATGGTAGCTGCGCCGTCGTGTACCTCACCGATTTTATGCGTCTTACCCGTATAGAAAAGGATACGCTCCGACGTGGTGGTCTTACCAGCGTCGATGTGAGCCATAATACCAATGTTACGGGTCAAATGTAAATCGCGATTTGCCATTGTTTGATTTTCTTTTCCTTTTTACCTTAATATTCTTTTCCTTTCACTTAGAAACGGAAGTGAGCGAATGCACGGTTAGCCTCAGCCATACGATGCATGTCCTCCTTACGCTTGAAGGCACCACCCTGACTGTTGAAGGCATCCATAATCTCGGCAGCCAACTTGTCGGCCATCGACTTGCCGCTACGCTTGCGGGCAAACGAAATCATGTTCTTCATCGAGATGCTCTCCTTACGGTCAGGACGAATCTCGGTAGGCACCTGGAACGTGGCACCACCAATACGACGGCTCTTCACCTCCACCTGCGGGGTGATATTGTCAAGGGCCTGCTTCCAGATTTCGAGAGCGGACTTTTCCTCGTTCTGCATCTTGGCCTTGACGGTCTCCAAAGCATTGTAGAAAATCTCGTACGAGATGGACTTCTTACCATCGTACATAAGGTGGTTCACAAATTTCGACACTTTCTTGTCGTTGAAGACTGGGTCGGGAAGAATGACCCTCTTCTTGGGTTTTGCTTTTCTCATTTTGTTTAATTGCTTTATGTCTGCGTGGGGCTGTTCTTTTTTGTTCTTCAACGCTCTCACATGAGCATTTACTCAACCTTTATCGTAACAATTCTCCAGCAAAACGGATTGATTTTTTCTGAAAGTTTCCGAGTGTGTAAGTTTCTGAGTTCTTGAGTTCCTTTTTCTCAGTTCCGAGCCTGCTCATCACCGAGCACCCACGAACTAAAAACTCAAAAACTCACCGACTCTTCTTACTTCTTCTGCTTAGGACGCTTGGCACCATACTTTGAGCGACGCTGTGTACGGCTGGCAACACCAGCGGTATCGAGCGTACCACGTACGATGTGATAGCGAACACCGGGCAGGTCCTTCACACGACCGCCACGCACCAGCACGATGCTGTGCTCCTGCAGGTTGTGGCCTTCGCCGGGGATGTAACTGTTGACTTCCTTCTGGTTAGTCAAACGAACACGGGCTACCTTACGCATAGCCGAATTAGGCTTCTTAGGAGTGGTTGTGTAGACACGCACACAGACGCCACGACGCTGCGGACACGAGTCCAGCGCGGGCGACTTGCTCTTGTCTACGAGCACCTTCCTGCCTTTTCTTACCAATTGTGAAATTGTAGGCATAATTACTTTTACTTTTAATTTTACTATATATTATTTTGTTTATATTCAATCAGTTACACCCTCCGCATGGCTTGCAGAAAGGCGTTTCGGGCTGCAAAGGTACAACATTTATTTCATTTCACCTAACCCAAAAGGGTCAAAAGGCATTTATACCGACAAAATTTAACAATAAATAAGCTTTTTAACTTTCGATAAAACAAAGAGACGATGCTGTAGGCACCGTCTCTTTCTCATTGCTAGCAGACACGTCAAGCCTCTCCTTTGTTCACTGGAAAGGGGGCGATGGTACGTGGCTCCTGATTAGGAATTTTTATCTGACCATATTCACGCTCATAACGCGTAATGTTCTCCTGCAAGGCAAACATCAGTCGCTTGGCGTGTTCTGGGGCCAGTATAACACGGCTGTTCACCTGCGCCTTAGGAAGGCCTGGCAACACCCGTGCAAAGTCAACTACGAAGTCACTGCTGGAGTGGGTGATAATGGCAAAATTAGCATAGTTGCCCTGGGCAACATCCTGGGGCAATTCTATCTGCAGCTGCCCCTGTTTGGGATTCTTGTCGTTTTCGTTCATAGCGTTTCCTTTGATATTTTCACTGAATTATAAGGTATTTCACAATTAGAAGTCCACCTTGGTAATGATGCCCTTTTTCGAGGCACGGATGAACGCTATAATATGGCGGATGAACGGACCATCGGGCACCTGTTCCTCTATTTGGTTGACGGCATCAAACGTCGAAGTCTTGCCGTGGAACACCAGACGATAGGCGTTGGCAATATGCTTCAGCGTCTTTTCGTCGACACCATGCATGCGAGCCACCTCGGTGTTCACACCCCCATACTGGCTGCTGTTGGTACAGATAATATAGGGTGGCACGTCATACGAGAAGGTTGTGCCGGCCTGAATCATGGAGCCCTTGCCTACTCGTGTCTTGGCATTCTCGATGACCGACGATGAGAAGATGACGCCATCCTCTATCTCACAGTCGCCGGCTATTTTTGTACCATAGCCGAAGACACAGCGATTGCCCACCTTGGTGTCGTGCGAGACGTGGGCACCTTCCATCAGCACATTGTCGTTGCCGATGACGGTCTGTCCGCCGCTATGGGTGGCACGGTTGACGACGACATTCTCGCGGAAGATATTATTATCGCCGATAATACACTCGGTCTTCTCGCCCCTGAACTCGAAGTCCTGGGGCAGTGCGGCAATGACGGAGCCCTGATGCACCTTATTATTATTGCCCATGCGTGTGCCGTTGCATATCGACACGAAGGGGAAGATGATGCAGTTGTCACCAATCACCACGTCGCCCTCGATATAGGCAAAGGGGAATATCTTGCAGTTGTTGCCGATTTTCGCTCTGGGGTCGATTTCGGCCTTTGGAGAAATATCACTCATAATCTTTGAACATTGAGGTTTGAACTTAAAGCTATACGGTCTGTCCTTTTCCTTTGAGCCTTACTTGCCGCCACCGCCAAGTGCCGTATAGAGACTCACCACCGACTGCATCTTACTGAAGTCGTCAGAGACCTTGTTTATCTGTGCCGAGAGTAGCTGCGTCTGGGCCGTGAGCACCTCCAGATAGGTTGAGCCGCTGCTCTTATACAGGGCACGGGTATCCTCTACGGTCTTCGTCAGCACGGCGATACGCTGGGCTTCCAGTTTGGAATTCTCGTCATAGCCGCGATAGTTGACCAGCGCATTGCTGACCTCGTTGCCTGCCGAGAGGATGGCGTTCTGCCACGTGTTGAAAGCCTGCTCGTATTTCAGCTTGCTGACCTTCAGGTTGGCTATGAGGGCACCACGTGCGAAGATGGGCTGTGTCAGACTGCCAAAGAGTGAGAGCAGCCACTTGCCGGGGTTTATCTGTCCGCTGCCATTGTTAAAGGCTGCCGAGGCCCCTACCGTGACGTTGGGATAGAACCGCGAGCGCGCTGTCTGCACGTCATGGAAACAGGCGGCCAGATTCATCTCTGCATTATGTACATCAGGCCGGTTATTCAACAGCCGCACGCCAACGCCAGTGGCAAACTCAGTAGGCAGCGACTGTTCGGCCAGTGTCGAGCGTGGCACCTGCTGGCCAGGCTGGCCAATAAGCAGGCAGAGGGCATTCTCCGTGGCACGTATCTGCCGACGCATGTCGTTAGCCTGCGTCTGCACACTCAGATAGGCGGCCTCAGCGCTCTGCACGCTGGTAGAGCGCATACGGCCCAGCTGATACTGCAGTTTCATCATCTCCCAGGTTTCCTTCGACATCGCTGACATCTCGGTGAGGATGCGCAGCTGTTCGTCGAGCATCAGCAATGTATAATAGCTGTTGGCAATGCCGCTGACCACCTGAGCACGGACGGCCATCTGATAGTCCTTATAGCCCAGCAGCTTCATCTGGGTAGAACGCTTCTGCGAGAGGATGTTGCCAAAGAGGTCTAACGTCCAACTGGCAGCAACGGGGATGGAGTAAGACTTGGTCGTCTGCCGAGGGTCAGTATAGAACGTGCCGATGCTGCCCATCGGCGAGGTGCCACCAATGGTAATGGCCGGCAGGAAGGCCAGTTTTGCGGCCTTCAGCATGGTCTCATACATCTGCACCGTCAGCGCGGCATTCTGCAGGTTGGCATTATGCTCCAGGCCCTGAGTGATAAGCGCCTGCAACTGGGGGTCGGTGAACACGCTCCGCCAGGGCAGGTTGCCAAACGAGGCGGTGTCCTGGACAGCCAGCGTATCAATGTCGCTTACGACATCGCGTATCAGTCCTGTCGTGTTGACATCAGGGCGCTCGTACTTATTATATACGCCACAACTGGTCAGGAGCAAGCACACAGCGAGCACCCATCCCCACCCCCTTCTGAGCAGAAAGGGGGCCTGGACAGCCTTGCACGAGAAAGCTATCCGGTGTATATCATTGCTTATTGTTTTCATCTTTACTTATTATATATTATGTATATCATGCTCCCCGTTGCAGGGAGCGGCTTGCGGCTTATTTCTCCAGCTCGTAATCTACAGGGCGATGAGCATACTGCTGTATCTCAGAGAGCACGCTATTATTGGTCTCCTCATCTTCAAACTTCATGGGCGACAGGCGCTCCTGCAAGCTCTGGAAGATGACAAACAGGCCAGGCACGACCAGCACCTGCAACAGCGTGCCGATGAGCATGCCGCCCACGGCAGCAGCACCCAGCGTCTGGTTGCCGTTCTTGCCCACGCCCGATGCAAACATCATAGGCAGCAGACCGATGACCATAGCCAGCGACGTCATCAGGATAGGACGCAGACGGGCTGCAGCACCTAAAACGGCCGACCAACTGATGGCCATACCCGTTTGGCGGCGTTCCAGTGCGAACTGAACTATCAGAATGGCGTTCTTGGCCAGCAGACCTATCAGCATAATCAGCGAAATCTGCATGTAGATGTCGTTGGAGTGGCCGAACAACATGGTGAACAGGAAGCAGCCAGCCAGTCCGAAGGGCACCGAGAGCACCACGGCCAGCGGCAGGATGTACGACTCGTATTGTGCGGACAGGATGAGGTAGATGAAGATGATACAGAGCACGAAGATGACAGCCGTGGTGTTTGAAGCCTTAGCCTCCTCACGTGTCAGGCCGCTATACTCGTAGGTGTATCCCTGCGGCAGTATGTCGGCAGCCACCTCCTGGGCAGCCTTGATGGCCTCACCCGTCGAGTAGCCATCGGCCACTGTAGCCGTCACGTTGATGCTGGTGAAGAGGTTGAAGCGGTTGATGTTCGACGGTCCGTAGACGCGCTCCATGCGGCAGAACTCCTGAACGGGCGACATACCGGCCGCCGTTCGCACATAGACGCTGTTGAGCGACTCCGGCGTCATGCGGGTTTCTGGCGAAGCCTGAATCATGACACGGTAGAGCTTACCGTAGGCATTGAAGTTAGAGGCATACAGACCGCCATAGTATCCCTGCAGGGTGCTCAGCACCGTGTTAGGCGAAATGCCTGCCTGCTTACACTTGGCCACGTCAACATGCAGCATGTACTGGGGATAGTTAGGATTATAGGAGGTCTGGGCCGTCTGGAACTCTGGACGCTTGTTGAGCTCGGCGAGATAGTCCTTGACGATGCCGAAGAACTTGTCGAGTGAACCGCCCGTACGGTCCTGCATAACGATAGACACACCGGAGTTGGCTGAGAAGCCGGGAATCATAGGCGGTGCAAAGGCCAGTATCTGGGCATCCTTGATATGTGCCGTCTTCAGGTATATCTGTGCCAGCACGCCACTGGCCTCATAGGGGTTTAGGAAGAAGCGATAGATGCCATCGCCCTGCCACAGTCCGCTGAGTTTCCAGAAGAATCCCTTCTGGCGCTCCTCAAAGGGCTTCAGCTTGATGATGAAGGTGGCCTGGTCAGAACCAGAACCGGCTATGAAGTTGTAGCCCTGAATCTGCTCACGGCTCAAGATGGCGGGGTCAGCAGCCAGAATACTGTCTACCTCGCTGATAATCTTCGTGGTGCGTGCCACGGAGGTTGCCGGCGGCATGGAGATGGTACAGAAGATGGTTCCCGTGTCCTCGTCAGGCACCAGACCGGTCTTCGTGGTGGCCATCGTGCCCACAAGGGCCACAATACCTACCAGCACGATGATGACCATGAGCACAGGACGGTGTACCCACTTCTCGATGATGCCCTTGTACTTGCCCAAGAGGGAGTCGTAGGCCGTATTGAACGATGCGTGGAAGCGGTCGACGGCAGACATCTTCTTCTCGTGGCCCTCCTTGTCGTGGGGCTTGAGGAACAGGGCACACAGCGCTGGCGACAGCGTCAGGGCGTTCATGGCCGAGATAAAGATAGACACGGCCATGGTCACACCAAACTCACGATAGAACGTTCCTGAGGTGCCGCCGATAAACGACACGGGAATGAACACCGAGGCCATGACCAGCGTAATGGAGATGATGGCACCAGAAATCTCGTTCATGGCGTCAATAGAGGCCGTCAGCGCCGACTTGTAGCCCTGGTCGAGCTTGGCATGCACGGCCTCAACGACCACGATGGCATCGTCGACCACGATGGCAATAGCCAGCAGCAAGGCTGACAGCGTCAGCAGGTTGATAGAGAATCCGAACACCGACAGGAAGAAGAACGTACCCACCAGCGACACAGGCACGGCTATCAGCGGGATGAGCGTCGAACGCCAGTCCTGCAGGAACACGTAGATGACGATGAACACCAGGATGAGGGTGAACACAAGGGTGAACACCACCTCCTCAATAGAGGCATAGAGGAACTCCGTGACGTCGTAGTTTATCTTGTATTTCATGCCCGGCGGAAACAGCTTGGCCTGTTCCTCCAGCTCGGCCTTCACCTGCTTGGCTATCTCGTTGGCGTTGGAGCCGGCTATCTGCTGCACCATGCCCATGACCGACGGGATGTTGTTGTTCTTCATCGACACCGAGTACTGCTGACCACCCAGCTCTATCCTGGCCACGTCCTTCAGTTTCAGCGTCTGGCCGTTGCTGTCGCTGCTGACGATGATGTTGCCAAACTCCTCGGGGGTCTTCAGACGACCCGTATAGCGCATGGCATACTCGTAGGTCACGTCTGACTCCTGGCCAAACGAGCCAGGGGCGGCCTCGATGTTTTGCTCGGCCAGCAGGTTGCTGATGTCGCTGGGCATCAGGTTGTGCTGCTTCATCACGTCGGGCTTCAGCCAGATACGCATGGAGTAGGTCTTCAGACCAGGGCTCTGCACGTCGCCCACGCCCTGAATACGCTTGATGGCCGGAATGATGTTGATATTGTTGTAGTTGGTCAGGAACTCGTCGTCGTAGCGACCGTCAGAGGTCAGCGAGAACATCAGCACCTGCGAGGTCTGGCGCTTAGTCACGGTCACACCGATGCGCGTCACCTCGGCGGGCAGCAGCGCCTGGGCCTGGCTGACACGGTTCTGCACGTTGACGGCACACATATCAGGGTTCATGCCCTGGCGGAACAGCACGGAGAGCTGTGCCGAGCCTGTGGACGACGTAGACGAGATGTAGTCCATGCCTTCCACACCGTTGATGCTCTCCTCCAGCGGCGTGACGACGGAGTTCTTCACCGTCTCGGCATCTGCGCCAGGATAGCTGGTCCAGACGGCCACGGTAGGCGGTGCTATATTGGGGTACTGCTCAATGGGCAGCGACACCAGACCGATGACACCCAGCAGGACGATGAGGATGGATATCACCGTCGACAGCACTGGGCGCTTGATAAAGGTTGTAAATGTCATAATCCGATTAGTCTCTACTTATTTCTTCATAGCACCGACAATGTCGCCAGCCGACATCGCCTTGGCCTGTTCCTTAATCTTCTGCTGGTAGCGCTCAGGGGTGATGGGCACTATCTCCATCTGGTCCGAGAGCTTCGTGATGCCGTTGGTCACATACTTGTCGCCGGCCTTCAGGCCCTCGGTCACCACGTAGTTGTTGCCGTCGTTCTGCGGGTCTACCTTAATCTCGGTGTACTGCACCTTGTTGCCCTTGCCCAGGGTGTAGACAAACTTCTTGTTCTGCACCTCCATGACACACGACTGGGGTATGATGATGGCACCCAGGTCCTGACGGGGGATGACGATGTTGCCGGCACCACCGCTCTTGAGCTGACGGTCAGGGTTGGCAAACGAGGCAATGAGCTGTACGGAGCCCGTGGCGGCATCGATGACACCGCTCATCTTCGTCACCTTGCCCTCATGGCCGTAGATGCTGCCGTCGGCCAGCTGCAATTTGACGGCAGGAAGACTGTTCAGCCCACGCTGCGAAAGCGCCATGGCCTCCTTCTCCGTCACTGAGAAGTACACCTCCATCGACGAGATGTTGCTCACCGTGGTCAACACGTTCGACGCGCTCACCAGGGCACCACGCTTATAGGGTAGCGTGCCCACCACGCCGGCGGCAGGGCTCTTGACAAAGCAGAAGCTCAACGTCTCCTTGGCCGAGGCCAGTGCGGCCTGTGCCTGTGCCAGCTGTGCCTTGGCACTCTCAAAGGCGTTCTGCGTCGTCTGCAACTCGTAGTCGCCTATCACCTTGTTGGCATGCAGCTGCTTCGAGTTCTCAAAGGTCAGACGAGCCGTGTTCACCTGCTGCTGGGCCGTATTGACAGCAGCCTGCGCCTGGCGCACCTGGGCCTGATAGGTCTCATTGTCGAGCACAAACAGTGTCTGGCCAGCACCTACCGTCTGGCCTTCCTTTACATTTATCTGGGTCAGGAATCCCTGCACCTTCGGGCGGATTTCCACGTCCTGCACACCCTTGATGGTTGCTGGATAGGTAGTCTTCATGTCGGCAGTAGACGTGCCAACGGTCACCACAGGGTACTCGTTGTCACCAAAATTAGGGCGGCCACCGCCACCACCACATGACACAAGCATTGCAGCAACTGCTGCAAACATCAACACTTTCTTCATCTTCTTTTTATCCTTTTAATTTGTTATATTCGAATATACCTCTCTGCTTTGCTGTCAGCGTGCAAAATTACGAAAAAAGCCACACACGTATTGTAGTGATACACAAACTTTAACAATCATTACGCAACGTTTAGCCTAATGGCTCAAAAAAAAATAGTGCAAGCGTTACTATTGCTGCCTCTTGCTTATGCCGCAGGCCGCAGCCTTCTCCATGAGCAGGGCCATCAGCGGCTCCCGCTCGTTCTCCACGCGGTTGTCAAGCACGGCATCCTTCAGATACTGCTTCAGCATGCCCACCTCACGCGACGGCTTCAGGCCAAACAGCTCCATGATTTCGTTGCCGTCGATGACGGGCTGCAGCAGGCGCTTGTAGTCCTTCTCCTTCAGGTCGGCCAGCTTCTCGCGCACCATGCGGAAGTTCTCGAGGAAGATTTTCTTCTTCACCTCGTTCTTCGACGTGATGTCAGCCTCACACAGCGTCATGAGGTCGTCGATGTCGTCGCCGGCATCGTTCAGCAGGCGGCGCACGGCCGAGTCGGTCACCTCGCTGTCGGCTATCACCTGCGGCCGCATGTGCAGGTCCACCAGCTTCTCGACATATTTCATCTCGCCGCCCATGGGCAGCTTCAGCCTGCGGAAGATGGTGGGCACCATGCGCGCCCCAATGATATTATGGTTGTGGAACGTCCACCCCGCCCCAGGCTCCCACCGCTTCGACTTGGTCTTGCCGATGTCGTGGAGCAAGGCTGCCCAGCGGAGGTAGAGGGTGGTGGGCGATGGCTGCTGGGTGGTGGCTGTCACTACGTTTTCCAGCACCTCGAGGGTGTGGTAGAAGTTGTTTTTATGTGCCCGTCCGTCGCGTTTCTCCACCATGTCAAGGGCTGACAGCTCTGGCAGTATCAGCTGCAACAGACCTGACCGCTGCAAATACTCGAAGCCTATGCTGGGGTGTTTGGCCATGATGATTTTGTTCAGCTCCACCTCTATGCGCTCGCCACTCACTATCTTGATGCGGTCGGCCATACGCTCCAGGGCCTCGAAGGTCGACGGCTCTATCTCGAAGTTCAGCTGGGTGGCAAAGCGGATGCAGCGCATCATGCGCAACGGGTCGTCGCTGAACGTCACCTCAGGGTCCAGCGGTGTGGCGACAATGCCGTCCTGCAGGTCGGCCAATCCGTTGAAGGGGTCCACCAGCTGACCGAAGCGCTCCCTGTTCAGGCAGATAGCCATCGCATTGATGGTGAAGTCCCTGCGGTTCTGGTCGTCCTCCAGCGTGCCGTCCTCCACGATGGGCTTGCGCGAGTCATGGCTGTAGCTCTCCTTGCGGGCACCCACGAACTCTATTTCCAGTCCGTCGTGAGCCTTCACCTGTGCCGTGCCGAAGTTCTTGAACACGCTCAGGTGAGCCTTGCGGCCCATCCGCTTCTTCAGCTGCGTGGCCACGGCTATGCCACTGCCCACCACCACCACATCAATGTCGCTGGACGGCCGTTCCAGAAAGATGTCGCGCACATAGCCGCCCACCACATAGCACTCCACGCCCATCGTGTCGGCCACGTCGCCGATGAGGTGAAACACGTCCTTGTCTAATATCTTTGCCAGTGCAGCGTCTGAGTACAGTTTCATACTTTCTTTTCCGTTTCGCCCTGCAAAGGTACGAATAAGCGAGCGAAATGCCAAATTTATTTGAGCATTTCCGAGCGGGAGTACCTAAGAGACCGAGTCTCAAAGGTACGAATAAGCGAGCGAAATGCCAAATTTATTTGAGCATTTCCGAGCGGGGACACCCTTACTACTCATGTAAGCCGTTAGTGCTAAGAATCCCCAATAGACCGAGGTGTGGCACCCCTCTGGACACCCTGCAAGAATCGTCGGTATGAACTGAGCACAAGAAACAATGGCAGACGTTATTCATCTGTTCATATTCATACAAGCATAGGATTATAGCAAGATGTCTTTTGAGTTACTCAAAAGCTTTTGTATTACCCTTAATATGCACAGCCTCCGAAGTCAGCTTTGTCTTTATAAGAATTGAAAAATGATAAAGGATGAGAAGATTGTTTATATGATTCGTCTTCTCATCCTCTTGCAAACCAGTACGGCTTAAAAAAAGTAACTGTCTAATTAACCGTAGCTTTTACATAACTTTTCCCTGCTGGTAATTTTTGGTCTTGGTCGTACTTGGTGCCGTATTTACCTTCTGGCATATCGCTTAACACGAATACAGTACACTTGCGACCAGCAACCACCTTATCTGTTGCGGCTGTTTTAATAGCTGTTGCGGCAAGACCGGCCAACGCCCCAAAAATTCCTCCGCCACCTTTTACACTTGTGTCAACATTGATTAAGCCTTCACGTCTATAGAGGGTTTCTCCAGTTTTTGTGGAACGTAAAATATACTCAACCCCAGCAGTTATCTTGCCACCTACATTATTACGCTTCCAAGATTTGATAATGGTAAACATAGCGGCATCCGCACCAAGAACATTGCGAAACTGGGATAAATCTGCCTCTATAAATTGTTCTGCATCGTATGCACTTTCAGATTGGAACATTTCCATCGTCATCATTGGAGAATAGACGTAATATCCTTTTTCACAAAGAGGGGCATAAAGAGTGGTATAGAAGTAGT
>Ga0310691_10001479_pt1 | contig 35737 bp, 78 predicted proteins | sample 176DNAGHGlowgp2_FD_203887 | JGI IMG/M metagenome (GOLD analysis project Ga0310691, IMG submission 203887) | Sheep rumen microbial communities from Palmerston North, Manawatu-Wanganui, New Zealand - 1766 DNA GHGlow gp2 (v2) (version 2) | ecosystem: Host-associated > Mammals > Digestive system >... | reverse complement strand
CACTGTTGCCGTACACGAACGCATGACGACGACCCAAAGCAACGGAAGTGAACGAATAGATACCCAATACATCACCCGGACGCCTGCGAGACATAGCATCACTGTAGTTCTTCCATACCCTGTACATATCGGGGAAATACTTAGCCATAGTCCGCTCATTGTTCACCTTCAAAGGCAAACTCCTGTCCATATTCCTGTTCAGTACACTCTGAACCGTATCCATATCATATCCGAACACATCACGTAAATGCACCAAATCACCGTCAATGCTTCCCTTGCTGCCAATCTCAGACGGTATCTGATACAAGAACCTGCTTATCATCGCACGTAACGATGTGTATGACTCATTGATTACCATATTATCCTAATCTATCTATTTCTATTATAAATAGACCAAAATAACTTATTCCAAAACCTTGGCGTAAACAAACTCGCTATCGCCGGTTAAAGCGTCGTGGGAATATATCGAGTAGGAACTGATTCCAACATTGTGCGTGTCAATGTAGCGTATCAATTCATCAAGGGTGAACCACATCTTCGCCGTAATTAAACTTTCACTATCATGACTACGGAAAAAATTATACACTGGCTTGTATTTCACGGCAATCTTCCACACAGTCGTCTGTATCTCCTTTATCTTAAGGGACAGACTGCCGTATTCATCGCACATACCACGCCAATAAGTCTCGCCCTCCGGAATTTCACACATCACAATAACAGGAATACCCTTTAGACCACTACGGTAAAAACCGTAATTGTTGTCAGTGTCAGACATAGAAAATGAATGAACAACCTCACCTTCCAAATACTTGAGCCTGTCAACGCGCCTTCGATTTATGAAACCGAAATTCGACAACCTTACGGACGGCAACATCACATCACCAACAGAATAGCCGTCACCCTTCGGATGCAACATTGAATTGACCCTCGTACCGTCATGACTCAGATACATTACCTTGTAACAATTAATCGCCCTACGAGCCTTCTTTCTCTTTGATAATTTGTCTAAACACATATTTTAATCAGTTATTTAACAACCCTTGACTTGACAACCCTTGAACTCTTTACAAGACAGTTGTAATTGTCCATCGCATCTCTCTCCTTTTTCTCAATGTACTCCTGAGCATCGCCCTGCGTTCCGAATATGCAAGGAAACGAAGCAAGACAACCAGCACCGTAATAAGGTACGTATTCTAACACCCAACACAAAGGCAAACCGAAAAGACGGTTGACCTGCACCCTGTAACTTACAGTGCCGTCCTTGTGAGTAACCTCCTTAATCCTTCGCTTTACGAAACGGCCAAAATACGCACTAATCTTATCCTCGTTTTTGAGAATGAGAAAGATAATGCCGAAAAATGAGAAAAACAATAACATCATTACACACCTGAATGTCTCTTCATCAAAATAATTCATAATCTTAAAACAGTTTTTATTATACGTTAATTTTTTTTCTGGAAAATTTTTTATAAGCCCCTTTTGAAAAATGCGGAAATTTTTTCTGGAAAATTTTTTGAAAACGCCTTTTTTATATTGACGGATTTTTTTCTGGAAAAAATTTTGAAAAGACGCACGGCGAACCGTGACCCCATATTGACAAGAAAGTAGGAAGGGGGTGAATAAGGGGATACGTAGGGGAGGGGTATGGGGGGAGGGGGTTGATAGGGGGTGTCACACCCCTACCCCATACCCTTGTCAGCCCCTATGCCTTACTTCTCGTAGTTCCCCAAGGAGAGGCGCAGTGCGATGGTGTCGATGTCGCTCGTGCCGAAGAAGTCTTGCAACTCATTTAGTTCTGCGGGCTTCATACGGAGAGCCATCTTGATGGTCGCAGGGTTTGCGCCCCTATAATGGTCATTCATTGAGTTCTTGGTTGTCTGACTGAGTTGATTGAATTTCTTTGCCATAATTGTAATTGATTGGTTGATTAATAATGTTAGTTGTTCTCTTAATTACACTGCAAAGGTAATACTATTGTTTGGATTGGCCAAATATTTTTAGTTAAATCGCATTAACAATAGTGTTAAACCTTGTTAACAAAGGCTTGCGAAAATCTCTGCGTCACTATAAGCCGCATAGGAGTTGTTTCTGCCGCCATAGTACAATGCGTTGACGTGCTGCCATTTGCCGCCCTTGTTGGGGTTGCGACGGAACGTGCCCTTAATGCCGTTGGGTGCTGCGTCTACGCAGTTAACATTCTTCAAATCGTTCACGTTCTTGATGTTCTTATTGCTTGTCATATCTTCAGTTTTTAATTGGTTAGTATTTGTTCTTTGATTATAGCGCAAAGGTACAACCTTTAGTTGAGACTACCAAATAATTTTAGTTAAAAGTGATTAACACTTATGTTAATGTTTGTTAACCGATGAATGTGTTAAAGTTATGTTAAAGTGCTCAAAAAATTTGGTCGGTAAAAAAAATGGCAGTACCTTTGTAAGCGGAATGAAGAAGGACTCTTTTGTTGGGGTTCTTCTTCTATTTGTATATAAACAAATAACCGCCCAAGTTATTGAGCGGTCATTGCTTTGTCAGTCTGTTCTCGTTACTCCTTGATGCGTGGCTCGGTGTTGGTCTTTTTGCAGCAGAGTTTGTAGGCGGGCACGAACGTGTTGCGGAAGAAACTCTCTTCTTCGTTTTGACTCCGCAAAACCGAATGTACGTTGCCGTTGGTCTTGTTCAGCACAGTGATTGTGGTGTGATACTTGCCACGTTTTTCATCATAGATGGTGTCTTGGCTGACGATGTGGTCTACAATCTCCATCTGCTCAAAGTCGCAGTTATCGATGTTGATTTCTGAAAAGTAATGCATATCAATATTTTTTAATCGACGGATAAAATGTTCCTTTCTCAATCGCACTACAAAGGTAGTTCAATCGGTTGAATTGACCAAATTTTTCGCGTTAATTAATGTTAACGCTTGCGATTTTTTTTCTTGCTTGCTTTAATCATCTTGCGCTTGTTCTTTGACACGGATTTCTCCTTGCGGTTGCTGCACTTGCGGTTTTTGACTTTGCCCATAAAAGGCATAGGCAGTAACTCTTGTTGTACACTCTCAAAAGGCAACACGACTAATGGGATTGGTTCTTTGAAATCGTTGGTGTCCATATTACTTACGTCTTTTGTTGTTGTTTCGTCTATGGTTCTTGGCTATTCTGCCAAACTCTCTTGGTGACTTGCTGCGCTCAATATCGCTTGGATAGATGATTTTGTTGTTAGCCATACGAGCATCAAATTCGTCTTGCATACGTTTTCTTTGTTCTTCACTCAGCCACATAATTAAATCTCCTTTTTTAATTGCGATACAAAGGTAGTACAAGTAGGCGAAACTACCAAATTATTTTAGTTAAAAAACATTAAAGGGTTGAACTTTTTTTGTCCAACCCCCTAAAGCAAGTTTGTTGTCTTGTTAAACCATTGTCTCCACTTTCGCAACCATATCTTTTAGAACGTCCCACATAGGAACGATACTCCACGTTGTTGGCTGTCCGTTGATGAATTTCTTTGCGTCAGCGACTGAGCCAAAGGTGCGTTCCTTGTCACCCACGATGAAGATGTAATAACAAATTCCGTCATTAAAACGGACTATCTTCTTTCCCTTGTAGGTGCAGACACTTTCAATCTCAATAGTCATCTCTTAATAATTTGGTGAATTGCAAATATCGTCAATCTCTCTCTCGGCTTGCCTTGCGGTGGCTTTGTCAATCACACCGATGGTGGCAAGTTCGTGCATAAGTTGTATCAGTTTCTCTTGCGCCATTCCGCCCTTTAAGGTGGTTTGACCATTCTTCTTGAACGGCTTTTTGCAGCCGAAATAAGTTCTTAAAATTTCTTCCATTGTAATGTGAATTAAGTGATTAATGTGCGATTGCCATAAGCATTAGTATGCCCAAGAAAAACATTGCAGCCAATCCAAAGACAATCTTCCAACACTCTATTTCTTTTTGCTTTTGTGCCATAGTCCCTTGTTTGATTTAACACTACAAAGGTAGTTCAAGTCTGCGAAACTGCCAAATAATTTTAGTTAAATAATATTAACACGTATAATTGTATTTTCGTCTTTGTACCTTTTGTCTCCCACGATTTCAGCCATATAAGCGAAATATCTTGCGGTGGTAAGGTGAACATAATTGTCGCCTTTTTTCAACTCTTCAGCATACATAGAGAAATTTCTATCTCCGCTTTCATTCTTGCCCTTCCTTACTAATGCGTTGAAATATGAAAGGTCTTGCTCGGTCATTTTGACGTTAATCATTTGACGATAGCAAGTGCCTTCATCATTAAACCTTTTGCCGTAACTGATTTTATATTCTACTTTCATATCACTTATTTGTTATTAGTTAAACTATGCCTTTTTAATTGCGATACAAAGGTAGTCATTCCATTTGAACTGACCAAATAATTTTAGTTAAAAGTGATTAACACTTATGTTAAAAAAGTGCTAACCTTGTGTTTGAACAAAGTCAGCACCATTTTTGTTGGTTAGAAAAGGTCAGCCTATCCTCAATGAGTCTTACACCATTCAACAAGGTTGTTGTAGGCTTGGTCGGTCAAATCTTCATAGTATTTCATACCCATACTCACAGCCGACTCTTCAATCACACGATAGTATTCTTCTTCAATGACATCGGCTTGACCTTGATAAGAATAGTCGCTCGGTGGGTAGGACATTTGGAAACTCTTGCCAATCAGTTCAGCAAGTTCTTCCATTCGTTCATCAGTCCAACAACAAGCGACCAAAGGGCAAGGAAAGCCTTCAAACAATTCCCTACTGATGTTGTAACACTCGTGGCTATTCGGTAGCCTAAATTCTTTTTTATTAGTATGCATAAGTTTACAATGAATTAAAAGGGTTCTTTCTCAACTGCGATACAAAGGTAGTTCATTCCGTTGGACTGACCAAATTATTTTGGTTAAAGATTGTTAACAAGATGTTAAAATAATAAAAGCACTCAACGCATAGTTACGCAAAGTGCTTTATATCAGTTGGTTAGGGTTCCGTTACCAAAGTCTGCGGTGTTCGGTGTTCAGCAAGCGGTCAAATGTTTCCTTTGCGTCGGTGAACGGAACAAGATTGTTGCTACCGCCGTGATAGTCCTTTTCGTTTGCGGCAGTGCGGCAGTAAAAGGCTTGGCGACTTGTAAGGTCAGCCTTGCTGCGGTTGCAGTAGTTTGAGTAGCAAAAATAGACAAAGTGTCCGTTGCGGCAGATAAAGCCACTCATATCATAGTGACCTTTGTTGAAGGCTACAAGTTCTGCGCCAATCTCGGCACAAATGCGTTTCACTTCGTTGCGAAATGCCGTTTGAAATGCAGCAAACTCTTTGCTCACATAGCAACCGCAATCTTCTAATTGCTTGCCGTTCCACTTCTTGAAAAATGCGTTCATAATACTTTGTTGTTAGTTAGTGAATAATGTTAGTTCTTAATTGTAGTGCAAAGGTAATACAATCAGCCGAAACTGCCAAATTTTTCTTGTTAAAGTTTCTTAACAAGATAAACTTTTTAACCCATTCTTTTGATTTCAGTAATGTGCGGAAAACTTGGGAAACAATGGTGTTCCTTGCTGAATACGTTAAAGAATTCATCAAAGGGCATAATGGTTACTTCATCATCGGTTGGTATGTAGATGAAAGGGTCGTCTTGGAAATTGCGGATTAAAGACAATGCTTTTCTTGCATCGTCAGCACTTTTGAAATAAATTGTCTTAAAAATACAATCAACCCCAAAACCATAGATATTAAAATACCTATTGTTACATTCGTATCCTAATGCGTCACAAACATTTGTGGCTTCATCATTTCTCCATTTGTCTTGTCTTCCTAATGCTTGAATATTGCCGCCAAAGTCTTTATTTCTTATGGTGGCAACAAAACAATCACAGTCTATTGTAAATTCAATCTTCATAAAAAATCTCCCTTTTTAATTGCGATACAAAGGTAGTTCAATTCATTTTATCTACCAAATATTTTTAGTTAAAGTTTCTTAACAAGATAAATTTTTTTATATAAACAAAAATCGGCTCACCGCTTGGCAAGCCGACCTTTGTTGCAGTCAGTGGTCTAACAATCCCTAAGAGTTTGCTCAAAGACGCCAAACTTGGTGTACATAGTAGCACCATCTTCGGCAACCCACTCATAAGTGGCATAGGCGATATATTTGCTGAATAATTCGCTCTCCACTTCTTTTACTTCAATGCCTTTGAAGTAGTGGGCAGTGCCGTCTTTGATGCCTTTCTTAATGCCGTCAAACTCCTTCAGCGCACCTTCTTTGGTCTTGAACGCACCCAAAACATTGTGATAAAAATCACCATTATAGGCTTCACAGATGCAGTGTTGTAAAATAAAGATTTTGTCCATAATGTTTGTTGTTAGTTAGCGAATAAAATGTTCCTTTCTCATTTCGCTTACAAAGGTACAAAGACTATTCGGATTGACCAAATATTTTTAGTTAAAAAACATTAAAGGGTACGATTTTTTTTCGCACCCCTTTTCAGTCGACTTTGCTGACTTATTTTCGTTTCTTTCTTGTGAACGGCTGTAAGTCTATAGTGCCCATAGGCACGTTGTCAACGAAAACCACGTTAAAGCCTTTCAGCGCATAGAGCAGCCAACCTTGTATCTTTGACGTTGACACACTATATTTGGTCTTGTTGTAAATGACTTTCTTCTTACCGCACATTTGCGCCAAAGTGGTGCTATAGTTGATAATGCGGTCTCCATCACAACCGACACGCAAATTGACGTTGTGGGTGTAAGCCTTTCCGTTGATAAATGCGTCAATAACTTTCTTGTTTGATAACATAACTTTAAGAATTAAAAGTGAATAAAATGTTCCTTTCTCAATCGCACTACAAAGGTAGTCATTCCGTTTGAATTGACCAAATATTTTTGGTTAAAAAACCTTAACAAGATGAAATTATTTTTTGGGCAAAGTTTCTCTGCCGTTGAAGTGGATAGAGCCGATAGTGTCATAGGCGACTGAAACAAGATTGACCAAATCTGCAATATGGACAAAGTAGTGGTCATCTTTGATGTGTGCGTCAGCCGTGCAGTCCACAACATACTCGTTAATTTCACCGCTCAAAAGACTCTTGACAAAGATATGCAACTCCCCATCAATCACTTTGAAGTATTGCCACCTACCTTTGTTGTAGAAGTCCTTTGCGGCTTGACAAGATGGGTAATCATCCCTATTAGCCAAAAAGTCCATAGGGAAAATATCTACACGATTTTCAGTCATAAAGTTAATAACTGACTGAATAAGGCTTTTACTGAAATTTGTTGTGTCGTACATAATAAAACTCTCCTTTTTTAATTGCGATACAAAGGTAGTCCAATCGACTGAATTGACCAAATAATTTTAGTTAAAGATTGTTAACAAATTAAATTTTAACATTGTTAATTTGAAAATGTTAAAAGTGTTAAAATGCTTGCAAGATAAAAAAAGCCTTTGTACCTTTGTAAGCGAGATGAAAAAGGTAGGTGTAAAAACCTAAAGTATAGACTCCGTTGCGCCCTTATGTAAGGTAGTTTATACTGACATACAAAAAGCCGCATACCGCCCATTTTAAGGCGATATGCAGCCGTTTGTTGTGGTCGGTGGGTGTTAGCCTATCTTGACAAGTCGGCTGCGGTCAAAGCACCGCCAATCCTTCTTATCATCATCATAATAGACTTGAAACCGCTTTGGGTCGGTGGTACGCATACCACCCTTAAGTGCACCATTAGGCAGAATATCCAAGCGAGTAGTGCCCTTTGCGTCACGTACTGACCCATCCTTCTTGATGAAGGTAAAAGACACATAGCCTTCACGCATAAGGTAGTGCAACTTTGCGTTCGCCCAAGCGCACTTAAGCGCATCGGACATCGACATATTGTTCTGCTTGACAAATTGCCAAGCCAAATTCATAATTGAACGCATCTGCTTGCTCATTTCAATGTTGGTAGCCATATCTTTTACTATTAAGGTGAATAAATGTTGTTCGTTAAATCTGATGCAAAATTAATACTATTATAGTTACCCACAAAATTATTTTAGTTAAAAAACCTTAACAAAATAAATTTTAACGAAGATTTAACAGTTATGTTAAAGTTATGTTAAAGTGGTCAAAAAATTTGGTAGATAAAAAAATTGGCAGTACCTTTGTCAGCGAGTTGGAAAAGGTACATTTTGAGAGCCACAGCCGTTAACAATTTTTAAGAAATCCGTTTAGATTTTTTAACGTAAATTGTTTGGTGGGTTCAACCAATAAGTGTAATTTTGCACTCGGTTTTAGTTCACATTGTTTCACGCCTAATAATATAAGATATGGCAACAAATAGATACGATTATGATGCTATGTTTGCAAGGCAAGCAAGCACTATTACTACCATTGTTGACGGCAAGTCCGTCACTATGTCGCTCAAGGAGTGGCAGAAAATCAATCAGCCTAACAAGGGCAAGCGCAGCAAAAAGCGCAGCAAGGTAGATGAAGGAAATTCCGTCACTCGCCTTGAAGAAGAAGTCACCGCCATTGAGAAGGGTCTCAAGTATGTGAAGAGCCTTAATACCTATTGCCGTAAAGGTTATAGGATGTGGGGCACTATCCACACCCAAGTAGTCAGCATTGACGGCATTAAGACACCGCTTGGCTTGGTTTGCGCTCACTACTCAAGGGCAAAGGAACGTATCGCCCAAATCAAGGCGATGGCAAGGAAGAACGATACTGATGTGTTTCAGTTCGTGGAGTTCCTTGAAAGGGAGTTGCGTGCTATCAATGCAAACATCGCCACCCTTTCCACCCTTGTGAGCAAAAGCGGTGTGCTCAACCAATTCAAAAGCCACGAGTGCGTTCGTGGCAGTGTGGATGGCAAGCGTCTCGGTCTCAAGCGTCTCGTTCGTGACGCAAGCCGAAATATGATGGACATTGATGCCACCATCGGCAAGTTGAGAGACCTTGCGGTCAAGGGAGTGGACACCAACGAGTATGTCTGCCTTGCCAACGGAAAGGTCAAGCGAGTCTAACTCAAAGGGGCAAGTGGTGGGGCAAGTCCCCACCCTTGTACTCGATTGAGTACATAAATAAAAGTTCATCCAATTAACAAAGATTAACTAAAAATATTTGGCGGATTAAAATAAAGGTTGTACTTTTGTAACCGAAATCAAACAAGTAAAACTATGTCAAGAATAGAACAAAAACGCAAGAGCAAGCAAGATGTGACCGAACAAATTCAGCGCATCTACCGCAACCACAAAGACCATAGGCTTTATGACCTTGCACAACGCATTGCTATTGTCTATAACGGAAGAATGAGCCTTACCGCTGTAAATAAGGCAATTCACCAAAAGTATATGGACTGCCATTACTATGTCAGTGGCAACGTGAAAGTCGGAAAAGAGAAATTGGCTGAAATGTATCTTCGTATGATGGGCAATTTCCGCTATCCTATCTCAGTATACACCGCACAACATCCTAACGAAACTTTTAATGCTTGATATTATGGACGATAAAACTAAGACACTCATCAAACTGCTCGATAATATGAAGATAGAAGCACTTGTCTTGCGAGACTTGGCAGATGATGAAATAGCAAGACGTATTGTTGAAAATGTGGCTACTTACATCAGCAAAAGTATTCACGATATTAAGAACTTAAACTGATATAATATACATCATTGTAACCAATACAACATACCTTCAGTTCAAGGAAGACAAAGATAAAAACCGCATTGCCGTCTATGAAGGAGACGCAATCATTGAAAAGACAGAGCCGATTGGCTACTGCAAAGGTCTGTTCAAGGGCTACAAGACTTGCGATGACTCTGCCGAAGTTGATTTATCTAACATTGACAATGAGAAACTGATTTGGTCAATAGTTTGGGTATAAGGCTGATATATTGTACTCGATTGAGTACATATAGAAAAAGCCTATCGTCTTAACAATCTTTAACCAAAATTATTTGGCCGGTTCAGCAAAAGGTTGTACTTTTGTATCGCAATTAAAAAGGATTACTTTATGGGAGAATATGCAGAAATGGCTTTTGATAGGGATTTTTCCCAACACGTAGATGAACTGATGGGTTATGGTGACTATGACTATGAGCCTGATGTTATATACGTCCGTTCATCAAAACCGAAACCTAAGACGGAGATTGGCTTGCCTTATGCCAATAGGGAAGTTGGCGAGACCTACCAAGTCCGTCAATTTAAGAAAAACCTAACCGACTTGAAGATTAGCGTGGTCTGCAACATCATTAGGGAAACCGAAAAGGCGGTGCTATTCAAGGTTGATAGAGACTATGAACAAGACATTGACCACGATATAACCTTTTGGCTGCCAAAGTCTGTCCTATACATTAAGGAGAACGAAGTCGGCACTATCTATGCCAAGTATTGGGCGACAATCAAAGGTGTTGAAGAATTATTCTTGGTTTAACAATCTTTAACTAAAAAAATTTGGTAGATTGAAATAAAGGTATTACCTTTGCACCATCAAAACGAACAAACAAGTTTAATCTTTTAACAAATACAATTATGAAAGTAGATAAAGTATTAAAGGGCATTGTGCTTTTAATCACCGCAGTTATGCTCGTTGCCAAACTTTGCGGATGGGCGGACATTGGTTGGCTCAAGGTGTTCAGCGTGGCATTCGTCTATTGCGTTTTCTATGCCCTTGGCGCACTATACCTTCGATGGTACAATAGTCCAAAGGTAGTCGAAATGCGCAAGCAAAAGGATGCAATGCGTGAATGCTTGAAGAATTCGCTCAAGGCAGCGCAAGAAAGAATCAAGGCAATCCAAGACAACCTACAAGAAGGCAAAGAGTGATTATGGTGTACACTATTAACGGCAAGTTGCGTTTCCGCAGCACTGACGCAGTAAAGCAGACAACGGCTGAACTGAAAGCCAAGCAACAAGAGAAGAAATGTGCGTAGAGAATAAGCAAGAAGAATATCTTCAAACAATAAATGGTGTTCGCCTATTCGTTGGGGATAAAATCTTTTACAACGGCAAATTCATCTTGCGTGTAGAACGCAACGAAAAGGGCAAATGGTATGCCACCGATGGGGTGAACTATCTTGCCGAAGATGGCTTGGTCTGTCGAACATCCAAAAACGGCAACATCTATGACAACCCATTTGACGAGCCGATGATGCTTGACTTTTGTAAAGATATTCTTCCAAACATCAAACGATTTGCGGTTCAAAAGAAACCAAATAATTAACATTTGGATTAACAAACTTTAACCAAAATTATTTGGTCAGTCCAAATCTTTGGAGTACTTTTGTATCGCAATTAAGAAGGACAAGTTTAACTGAATTAAAGATTACATTATGGAAAGTTATGGTGTTATCATAGCACGTCTTCAACCAATTCACAACGCACACCTTGTGCTGATAGAAGATGCGCTGAAAACAAAGGACAAGGTCTTGGTGCTCGTTGGTAGCGCAGACAAGTTGAACAAGCGCAACCCAATTCCAATCAAGATGCGTATGGAAATGGCGCAAGATGCAATCAACGAGAAGTTTGGCGAAGACGCAAAGAGAGTGAAGTTGGTCGCACTTGACGATTTGACTGACGAAAGCGACAATTCGCACGATTGGGGATTTTATCTCTATTCCAACATTGTCAGCCACACCAACACTGCAAGGTTTGCCATCTACTATAGTGATGGCTTCCAAATCATTATGAGTTGGTTTCCCCCATTTGTGACAAAGGACTTTGTTTCGTTCGTACTGTTCGCAAGGGGCGGCATCTATGACAACCTTTCTGCAACCAAAGTCCGTTCAATGATTGTAAACGGCTTTGATGATGAGTTGAAGAACGCAGTACCGACTTGCGTCTATGAGAAAAGGGCAATCTTACGTCAGTTCATTGGGGCATACGATTAACCATTTTTAACGAGAGTGTTAATCACTTTTAACTAAAAATATTTGGTGGAGTGAAATGAATATAGTAATTTTGCATCACCAAACAAGAAACAAGTTTAACTAATAATCGTTTTATTATGGCTATTGTAACCAACCACGAGGGAAAGCAATTTGAAGTGACCTTTGGCAAAAGGTTCAAGACGAACTATGACCTTGAGTTTATGCTGTTTGACAGCAATGACTGCCGTGTGAATGTGTTTAGGGAAGAGTGCAACCTTTTCAAGTCAATGCTTCTCATAAACCATTTGAACATCGGTTGTGCCGTTTTCGTAATCAACCGAAATCCCATCCCAAACTATGAACTTCCCATTGCCCCAACGGACAATGAATTCGACCTTGATGAGATTTATTCTATGGTCAAGAAAGGGGAATGCCGTTAACCATTTTTAACAAAAGTGTTAATCACTTTTAACTAAAAAAATTTGGTGGAATGAAACATTAGTAGTAATTTTGCAGTGTCAAAAATGAGAGAACAATATGAACAAGTCAATGAACACAAAATCAAGGGCAAGTCCCAAGTGAATTAGAGAGAACTGAGATTGGATTGTTGAATATGCTAAAGATTAATTAGAAACTATGATTAATTCAAGAGACCGACCTAACTAAAGTCTAAAAGATTATATCAGTGGCTTGAAATGCGCCGATTTAGATTACACACCCCCCACCGCCCTAAAACAAGCCACTCACCAATTTTCCGAAAACCAAGCCTAACCAACTGCATCAAGGCTTACCCAAGCATTAAGTGGACAGCACCGAGAATAGTCCGTTAACAAAAGGGATTGGGAGATGCGACAAATCGGTAGGAACGATGAGCAAGATTAGACCACCCACCATTTAATGGTATAGAAATTGATATTATAGGAAAGATAAAAAATGGATTTGGATATAGTAGAAGACTATTGCTGATGAAGACAAGAGATTAGTAGTCAGTAGGTCAAAGAGATATGGGTGACGAACACAAGAGATTAGTAGTCGCCCACTTTTTTTTTAACATTTGTATTAACAATCTTTAACTAAAAATATTTGGTAGGTTTGGGAAGATGTTGTACCTTTGTATCGCAAATGAGAAAGGACTATTTTAATTCGTAACACTATGGCAAGAAGAAGGAATATTGAAAGGCTCTATCGCAAGAACGGAAGTCTCTGTATGCAAGAAGGCAGAAGGGACTATGTGTTAATCCTTACACCCAACGAAGAGATGGCAAAGGTGAAGGAAGAGTATGGAGACTTCTGCATTAACCACGTTAAATGCGTGGAGAAGTGCATTGAAGAAGCAATTAGGCACTATGGCTCGTTCAAAAAGGAAGACATTGAGCACATCAAGGCGATGAAGATTGGAGAGACTTGGAATGCCGATGAGAACTCAATCATCATCCGTGTCGCTTAACTTTTTTCTTGGTCTTAACAAACTTTAACCAAAAATATTTGGTCAGTTCAAATATTATTACTACCTTTGCAGTACAAAATTTAAGACAACAAGTTTAACATACTAAATTAATTCATTATGAATATCAAATCAGTCAAATTTCTCAACGAAGACAATGTAGAAGAGAGAGAAATCGAAATCACCCTCGATAACGGCACAACCATCCACGCTTGTGCTTGTTATGAATCGTGGGAGCAATGGGGTGGAACAACCGATGAATTATGGGTTTCAATGCCGATTGTGGAAGCCAACAATGATTGGCTGCACGGATATGGTGAACCTATGTGTGACTACTGACAAGGTGTAGTTTTTATTATTAATATATGTAATTTTTGGATTGAATTTTTTGGATTGAATGTGGTCTGTCGTGAGACACGCCATATTTTTTTTTTTAACATTTGGGTTAACAAACTTTAACCAAAAATATTTGGTCAGTTCGGCAATTCATATTACCTTTGCACTATCAAAACAAAACAAGTTTAACATCAATACATTTTATTATGGGATTTTTCAGCAAAGAGACCGACCAACTTAAAGCCGCAAAACAAGCCTTTGTCAATAGGCTTAACGAACTCGTTGTCAATAACGGCTTTATGAAAGATGGAGAGACCGCTTCTTTTTTTGAAGAAATTAAGCGTGATGTTAATATGCCAAACATTTGTGGCATTAAGCGCAAAGGAAATGATGTGCTTTTCATTGATGCAAAAGGAGACGAACACATTTTGTCAGCCGACAATCTCACAACAAGCGAACTGACAACCATTTGCGCTTGTTGGGAAACTTACGACCTACTGAAAGGCATCTAACTAACAAGTTTAACTGATTAATACGAACTACAATGGAAGGAAACGTGACGAATTTAGTGAACGCATTGACCAATCTTGTCAACCGCTACAACCGCAATATGGGTTATACCTATTCGGTTAATCACAACCAAGAAGACAAGTGCATTGCGGTTATCTGCAACCCTACCACCGCAATCATCAACGATGTGCGTATGGTCGCAGAAGCCTTTTTGAAGGATGGTCATAACGGAGTGAGAGTCAATGGCTTTATGCCTATGATTGAAATCTACTACGGCAACAAGCGCAATTTCAAGAAAGAGCCTACCGAGTATCTGCTTATGCTCGTTGGCGCAGTGCCGTTGGAAGAGTAAGGCTGAAGAGTGAATAAATGTTTTTTATGGTTTAACATCGTGGCTGACCGCTTGTGAAAGTAGTCAGTCATTTTTTTAACATTTGTCTTAACAAACTTTAACTAAAATAATTTGGTCAGTTCGGCAAAAGGTAGTACTTTTGTATCGCAATTAAAAAGGATAGATTTTATGGCAGAGAGTAAACTTAAGAAGTACAATGTGACCTATAGGGCAGACGGAGAAGTAAAGTCTGACATTTGGTATGCAGAAAGTCCAAGAGACGCAAAGGCTTGTGCCTATGACACCTACAAGTGGGATTATAGGAAGTTACGTATTATCAACGTAGAAGAAATTAAGTGATTATGGCATACACTATCAACGGCAAGTTGCATTTCCGCAGCACTGACGCAATAAAACAAGCAACGGCTGAACTGCAAACCAAGCAACAAGAGAAGAAACGATTTGTAGACGAGTTTCCAAAGACCTATGAGCAAATCAAGGACTTGAACAACGAACTTGATGGCTATGCAATCTTGCACTACTTTTGCAACGGCATTGAGATTGACGAGACGAGCGCAAAACACTTGGAGACTTTAAGAGAGTTGACAAGCAAGGCAGTTGATGTTGCCCACGAACTGATGGAACATCTTGCTTGGGGCAAGTATTAAGCAAAGAGTGAATAAAAGCAGAAGAGTGGCTTACCAAAAATGGTAGGTCACTTTTTTGCTTTTTGTTAAGAATTTTTAACTCGAAAAATTTGGTTTATTTCAAAAAAAAATTGTAACTTTGCAGAGCGAAAGCAAAAGCGGCAAAGTTAAAGCCGTGGTAGGGATAATCCCCTAAAGTATAGACTCCATAGTACCCAACCACCAATTTGTGAACGAAAGTTAAAGTTGGTGTTAAAGTTTGTAAATCCTTTGGCGGTTAAAAATAAAGGCAGTAATTTCGCAGTCAGAAACGAGCAACCAACATTTAATACATTATTATTATGGCAAATCAAATCAAACTGAAAGACTTGTATGATGAATGCAAAAAGCAGATGGCAATGGGTAATGGTGAGAAATTTCTCGTTGTCAGCAATGATAATGAAGGCAATGGCTTTCACGGTATGTTTTTCACTGTGTCAGCAATTCGCAAGAAAGACCGCCGTTACTATGAGTCGCTTATTAGGGATAGTTGTGAGACCAATGCCGATAACATCTTACTTGTCGGCTAATATATAATAAGGTGTAAAATTCCGTTAACCATTTTTAACTAAAGTGCTAATCACTTTTAACTAAAAAAATTTGGTAGGTACAGGAAAAGGCTGTAATTTTGCATCACTAAACAAGAGATATTATGAAGTACAAGTACAATAACAATATTGAAGAGTTCATCGCTATCAATGGTTTGGGCAATACACATTCGCCCAAGACGATTGATAAGCACCTTGAAGACAATGATTTGTGCGCATTGGTATTCTATTGCAAAGAGACCTTTGGCGATGAAGTCAGCGATGATGATATTGAAGATGCGTTAGTTGATTTCGTCAATGCCATTGCAGACGATTTCGGCTACAAGTACGGCACTTGCCGTGGTTGGTATTCAACCATTGAGAACATCAAAAGCCAAGTGTTAAAGTAATGTTAAAGTGCCAAAAAAATTTGGTAGATTAAAATAAAGGTTGTAATTTCGCATCGTCAAATTAAGACAACAACAAGTTTAACTAATAAAAGTGGTGGCAACACTATAAATTCAGCACCAATAAGATGGCAAAGAACATCAAGAAATCATCAGTAGAGTTCGCAGTTCGTGAGACCGCAGCAACCAACACCGCTTACAATTTGGGCGAGAACGTGAGCGACGAACGCAAGCAGCAGCACGTAGAGACGTGCAAGGCTATCGTAGCCTTTGCCGATTCCCACAAGGACATTCCTTTCTATGGCATCTTGACCACTATGGCGCAAGGCTCTCCCAAGAAGAGCGAGTACCGCAAGGGTTACACCCACTTTGACGCAAAGTGCGCTGAAGCCGTGTACCGAATGGGCAAGGCTTACTACAAGAAGAACGGCTTGACCGACCGCAAGGTCAACGATGTGGTTCTTCGCCTTATGCTGAAGTTCTACAAGGAAGTCAGCCGTTCGCCCATCGCTTTCAACACCGCACTCAAGGCATCTGCCGTTTTGGGCAAGGCTGCAATCAGCCGTGAGACCAAGTTCACCGACCTTTGCCGTAACTTGGGCATTGTCACCGCAGAAGACAAGACCGCAGCCTAACACCAACCGCAAGGGCACTCCCCCTACCGACTTTGGTGGGGGGACTCCCCTTAACTAAAAAGCAAAAACTATGAAGAAGAAAATCTATGTAGTAACGTACTTCTCTTTCTATGACGAGCCGTACGCAGAGAACTATGTGACCACCGACAAGACAAAGGCTGACGAGCAATTCCTTTCCTATGTTGCCGACATCCACGAGACCGAGAACGAAGAGTTTGACGAAGACGAGTTCAAGGGAAAGACCTATTTCAGCAATGCCTTTGATGGGAACGTCTATCTCGTTCAGTTGAGCGAACAAGAAGTTGATGTACTCGATTGAGTACAAAAATCTTCAGTGCGTTAACAAAGATTAACTAAAATTATTTGGTAGTGTCAACCAAAGGCACTACCTTTGTAAAGCAAATGAGAAAGGAGACCTATATGACACCACAAGAACAAGACGAGAAGAGAGTTGAGAAGATTGTCGCTGAACTGACTAAGACTTTAGGACACACCGACACCGAGAGTGCGCCCTACAAACTCATCAAGAGTGCCATTGTCAAAGCCTATCAGTTGGGACACACCGATGGCTATGCTGACTACTTCTATGACGAAGAAAAGAAGAAGGAAATAGCCAAAGTGAAGGCAAAACTTATTGCCGAAATCAAGGCTAAAGGCAAAGAAGGAACAAGCGACATTGAGCGGTACATCGAATTTCCAAAGGATGCGCTTATCTATGATGATAACGACTTACTCTGCCAAATTGCCTACTTTGCCGACAATGACCAACTTTTGGTTTTCGGACTTGACGAAGACAACAATGAAACGTGTAACGTTGACTTTGAGAACTTGCCCCAAGACGTACAAGAGAAAATCATTGTGACAATTCTTGGTCATCAACTCAATGACGGCATCAATGACAAGATTAAGTCTTTTGGTCACTTTATGTGCCTTGACGCAACCGAGAAAGCCTACTACTATTTGGGTGGTGTTGTTTCATTCCACGATTATGCCATTCCCAACGCAAAGCACGGAGAGTCTGATTGGGATGAAGATAGGTACTATGCCGACTTTGATGCGATGTGGGAAAACAACCTAACCGATGAACAACGCATCGACATTCTTAAATTTGTCTATGACTTGAAGAGCGACAAGGAAGTTGAAGAGTTCATCACCACACAGATGGGTGGCTAACCGCAAAGGTGAGAATACAGAAATAATGTGAATTAATGTTGGAGTTTTTAGTGGCTGACCGCTTGTGAAAGTAGTCAGCCATTGCGTGTTTTATTTTTTAACATTTGCGTTAACATTATTTAACTAAAAAAATTTGGTGGGTAAAAATAAAAGCAGTACTTTTGTAACGCAGATGAGAAAGGTCTGCGCTTTTATGTTAACAAAAATTAACATTTGAATTAACATTTTTTATACAAAAATATTTGGTGGGTAAAATACATTATAGTAATTTTGCATCACCAAACGAGACAATAGGGCAAGTTTAACTAACTAATAATTCACGTTATGAAGTTTTATAATGTAGAGAAGACGAGAGTTGTCAACGGCTTAACTACTACAACAATTCTTAATGGTCAGCCTTTGACACTCAACGATGCTGCAAATTTGGTCGCTGAACACGCATCAGCCGTTGAAGGACAAGACCCCATCTTCGGCGGATACCGAGACGAGAAGATTCACGTTGACACACCCAAAGAAGACTATCTCTTCGGTTGGGATGGAGACTGCGATGATGTTGATAACATTGCCTACCAAAAGGGTTGGTCAGTCGGCATCGTTGGCAATAAGAACTTTGAACTGACGTTCAAGATTGTTGAGTGCGCCAATGCAGAGAGATTTGCCGTTTCAGTCGGTGAAGACGAGACCAAGACCGATAAGAACATCTCTATGACCATCTTCAAGCACTATAGCAAGATGTCTTTCATCAGCATCAACACACCAACAACCGATATGGAAAACAAGGTGCTTGTGCAACCTATGCAGAACCGCAAAGACTTTATCAATCTTGGGTTTGACGATGAAGACTATGAGTGCTCTACACTACTTGAAGTCGGTGAAGTAAGGCTCATTGAGACCGAGACTGACGATATTCGCATCATCCGTGTGGCATAAAAAATGCAAGCCTTTAACAAAGTTTAACTAAAAAAGTTTGGTAGTGTGGGATGAATGTAGTAATTTTGCACTACCAAACGATAAAACAAGTAACGATTATGGCAACTAACAACAACACCGGCAAGAACGTAAAGCAGATTATCAGCGAAATTAAGAAGTCTCTTAAGGCTCAAGACTGCAACATCCCACAAATCAAGATTGAAGTTGAGAACACTTCGCTTGGTGGCTACACTTGTGACATCTTCATTGGTGACAAGGAGTGGCGAGAGTTGGGTAGCAGCACTATGTCCGCCCTTAAGAACGCAATCAAGGAAATCAAGGGCATCAGTGTGGTAGAAGACACTGACATCTTTTTCGGTAGGCGTATGTGGGACTCAAGTCCAAGCATCGCAAAGTTCCCCACACTCGTATGCGTATTCGGCAAGCCTTGCAAAGAGTTCAACCAACTCGCAAAGTTGGTGCTCAAGAAGTACGGCATCAACTTAGGCATCAAGGACTTATACTCAGTCCGCTTGTTCGGCAAGAGTGGTCGCTATAGCGAGAGCGGAAGACGCAACTACAACATCGCATACAACCCAACCACTTGCCAAAGGTACATTGACTACATCAAGTCCTTTGGTCGCAAGAAGACCACTTGCAAGATTGTCGCTGACGATGATATGGAAGACCTTGAGTATTCAAGGGAAGCCTTGACCGAGTGCTACGGCTACCGCACTATGAGACTACGCATTGAAAGGGCATAAGATGGCACGGAACTTGCAATACGAACACGGCTACCGAATGGGGTATGAGCACCACATCTCATTCGGTGGCACTTTGGAAGACGCAAAGAAAGAGATTATCCTTCGCTTTGGCAGAAGGGCACTCTACTCGCCTTATGGCCACGGATTTCTTGATGGGTTCAAAGACCATAGGGATGGAAAACCGCAACGATACTAACCCTTGTACTCGATTGAGTACAAAAGTGTGATAAATTAACAATCTTTAACGCGCCAGATTTGGCCGTTTCGACCAATGGTTGTAATTTTGCACAACAATTAACAAACAAGTAAAACTGAACGATATGGAGAAGTATAGATTTTGGGACATTCATCAGTTAGACGAAGTAAGGTCTGACATTGTCAATAACATTGAAGACATTGTTAGTGTTATACGTGTCAACGATGATGATAGTGTAAGCCACAAACTCAACAAGCCTATTGAGATGGCTCACATTGATGGCACAACCACCATTGACAAGATTGTCGGTGTGAATTTGATGTTCGGCAAAGAAGTTGAATTTCAAGTTGAGACGCCATTGGGCAAGATTGTCAACGAGTGCACTGATGGCTATTGCGTTGACTCTCTGCTTGAGTTGCGTAACCAATTGCTTGAAGAACTCATCAGACCCATCTGCAAGAAAGGTTGGGAGTTGGTCGGTATGGATGAAAGCATCTGCCTTGAGAAAGAGAATTTCGTTGTCGCTATCAACGAGACACCATCACTCACCGCAGATGTGACCTATAAGGCAAAGGTCATTGAAGTCAACAATCTTGGTGATTGTCTTGAATTGATTGTCTTGCCGGAAAACCATACCGAGCCTGTGCGTCTCACCGAGACCAATATCGCAACTCATAGTGAGTTCAAGGCACTCATTGAACTTATTGAGCGCAAGAAGAACGTATGCTACAAGTGGACTGCCAAGTCAAACGATGGCGCATTTGAAGACGAGAGCCGCAACTCATTCGACACAAAGGAAGAGTGCTACAACGATATGCGTAATGCTGCGTTGGAAAAAATTAAATGGAATACAGATTACATTGATTTGATTGCCGATGAAAGTTTTATTGACTACGATGTGAGATTTTACCCAGATGGCAGGATTATCCACGAATCGTATTCCGGCATCTATACCTACAAGATTGTGGAAGTGCCCAAACACAAATGTTAAAGTTGTGTTAAAGTGGCTAAAAAATTTGGTCAGTAAAAATGAAAGCAGTACCTTTGTATCGCAATTAAGAAGGATAACAAACACTGATATGGACTACTACTTCATTTCAAGAAAGAAAAACGGCAAGACGCAATTCTTAAGGATTACACTACGTGGTAAGCACGTGTGGCTTGCTGATAGGTCTACCGCCACAGAGTTTAACACAGAGTCTGTACAAAAGAAATGCAAGACTCTGCGCTCTATGGGTAGGGCAAACTACTCATACTCACCACAATGGGCATACTACCAAAAAGAAATTTTCAGCCGTTAACATTTTTTATACAAAAAAATTTGGCGGGTAAAAATATTGGTTGTACCTTTGCAGTGCAATTAAGGAACAATATCAATAACTTTAACTAACAAACATTTACTTATGAAATATCCATCAAAAACAATTAGTGAATTCTATGATTCGTGTCGCAACGCACGTTTGGATTGCATCCATTATATCAATGACTTATTGGATGCAAATGACAATGCCCTTGAAGTGGGTGACGATGATTACGGAAAGGTGTACTGCACGCAACGCAACGGAGACGATGTTGGACTTGGAGAAATGATGCGTGTTTTCGTGGACGAGAACGAGAATATCATGCTCGAACTTGAGTATTACGGACTGTATGACATTGACGATGTGGACACTCAAGACCTTGTCTCACTCGTGGAATATCTGCATCAAAGGTATGATAAATAAGCATTTCCAATACGAACAAGTTTAATTTCAAAACAACAAGAAGATTATGACATACGAATTTGACGAGCAGTCTTTCATCGAGCAGTATCATCCCAACTACAACTGCCAAGAGATAGCCGATAGTGACGACATCGCAAAGGTCTTGCACAATGACTATGACGAAGACCAAGAAAATTATCTTCGTGAGGCGGGCTACTTTGATATGACCGTTGACGAACTCAAGGCAGAGCAAGCAAGGATTGACCGAAGTATTCTTGAAGATGCCTTTGAGAACTATCTCAACATCCACTATCCACAAAAGGATTAACTATTATGGCAACGAAAACCCAAAAAAAGAAAAGGGAAGTATTCCAACCCGGCACTTTGATAGTCCATAAGTACACCGGAAGACACGCTATTATGATGTATACCTACGCCCAAAGATATGGCGGTAGAGACAATAGCAGTCTTCACTTAATGTGGCTACCCTGGCAAGGACAACCGGCACATGAATCGGCTTGGCACAATGCCAAAGATTTCATAAAAGCCCAAGATTAACAATTTTTAACAGACTGGATTCTTTCCATATAAACAATTAGCAGTAATTTTGCAGAGTAAAAATTAAAACAAGTAACGAATATGAAGAAAGACTATGACTATTTTTGCGTTCACGTTCGTGTCACGAGCAATGATGAAATTGAATTTGTTGACAACCGCATCAAGAAAGAAGACGTAACGAAAGAAGACATCCGCGACATGGCGAACGAACTCACCGAGAAAGTTGGAGACGAATTTGCCATTGACGAGGCTGACAAGGAAGCCCTCTATGATGACCTCAAGGGTGTATTGGCAAAGTATTTAATCGACTAAACCCGGTATATCATGTACGTCAACGATAAGAATTTCAACCATCCCGATGCCGTAAACGCGGCAATGAAGAATCTCATCACAACCATCGCGAAAGAGTATTCGCATGTTGGATATGGGATTAATCGTCAGTGGATTGCTGATGCATACACCGAGTTCTACAAGGGGCAGATGGACAAGTTCATTGAGAACATCACCGCATCAATGTGCGGTAGATTGCACCTCAACAATCCCAAAGGCGCAATCCTCATCATCTATCGCGTCTATCCAAGCGGGGAAAAGGTTATAAGCGGTTACGCCAAGCATAATTCGTTTGAAGATGCCCTCAAGGTTGCTACCCTCAGCGAGGAACTGACCTACAATCGTGAATACACCATCATCGACTTTGACAAGGATGAGATTTACAATCACGAGCAAATCAAGAAAATGCTTGCAAGGTATGTAGTCATCAAGCGCAAGTACGAGCAGTTCAGTTACAAGATTGACTCTGAAGAGCGACGCGAATTCAATTATCTTGATGCTGCCAACGAAGTATTTGACGAATGGGTTAAAGACGTTGACCAAACCGAAGTTGAACGCATCCTTGATGTACGCCCGTACTGCAACGTACTTCGTGCCATCCACTTTGATATGAGCGATGGTGCAGACTATGAGTTCCTCTTAACGAGGAAAGAGTGACCACTTGTACTCGATTGAGTACAAACATCAAAGCGTTAACATCATTTAACTGACTAGATTGTGTGTATTAGTAACAAAAGCAGTACCTTTGCAGAGTAAAACAATGAACAAGAAGAATAAAGGGGCGGGCACCATGCGCAAAGGTGCGATTTGGATTTGCTTGCTGTGCCAAATAACCGCCCCTTATATTTTAAACAAATAAAAGACACAAAATGAAAACTTTCGTTATAGACGGACTGAACATTTACATCACCAACGTGGCAAGCAGAGAAGAAGCGACTCTCATTGCGCTGCGTTGCCGATACGGGGTTTCGCCCAAAAACCTTAGCGAAATTGAAAGAGTTCCTGCCGGTGTCCAATCCTACGAACCGGGCCGTCAACCGAGGTACGAGGGGCATCCTATCTGCATCGACCCCATGCTCGAATTCAGCAGGCTTAGACAGGAAATCTATTGAGATGTAGGGGCGGACTGGTGTGTCCACCAATTCTCGCCCACGCCTGGGCGTTCATAGCAAACCACCTCCTTTCTACGGACATTAAGCACCCGCTTGCCCCACATCTTTTCATACCATCACTGATGTTTTTAGCCAACATGGCCGGTCCTATATCTCAGTTGGTTAGAGAGCCTGACTCATAATCAGGAAGTCCTTGGTTCAAGCCCAAGTGGGACCACCAATGAAGAATGTTGTTAGTTAACTTGTTTGAATGGGGATTCCTCTCACTAGCAAAACAAATACTGAATCCCCCAATGCAGTCTGACTCGTGAGAGCCGGGCTGTTGTTGTTTTCGGCCCCAACTAGAAGGTACCATGTAATAATATTTTTATTAACTAAAAATATTCATGTAATCTAGGACCAAAGAATAAAAAGAAAATATATAAAAGAAAAAGAAGAAAGTAAAAACAAGACTTTATCCCTTGAATCAAATAAATCGCACATGAGAGCATTTTTTAGTCAAGGATGAACAAGGTATCATTTCAAAGATTAAAATGCAACATGGGGCACGAGAGACCCCTTAATTTGAATTTAACAACATTTAACGGACTCGCAAGTTTTTTTAACCAAAATAATTTGGTAGATTCTGACAATGGTAGTAATTTTGCATCAGAAATCAGCGAACAAGTTTAACTATTAAAGATTATCATTATGGAGAATTTGATTGGCAAGAAGATTCGTATCAACTTTATGGATGACGAACTGAGTGGACACCGCTACAACGGCAAAGAGGGTGTTGTTGAAATGGTTGATTCTATGGGTCAACTCCACGGCACTTGGGGCGGTCTCGCGGTTATCCCCGGCGTAGATGACTTTTCAGTAATTGATTAAAGCCGATTCAGTATGAACTACTTTGAGAAACAAGAACTGATTAATAAGGCCCGTCAAGAGTATTCGGAGTTTGTCAAAAGGGTAGATGGTATGCCCTTCAATAAACTTGACGAGTTTGTCAAAGAGAACAACCTCACCTATGGTATGTATGGGTCTAAAGATGACAAGGATGTTGTAGACATCAACTACAAGCATCTTGTGGTCACTGTGAGCAATATCAATGGTGTATGCAGCACCGGTCTCGTCTGCGAATTATATGACGATGATGACAACCTCGTTGATGTTATGACGAACGAACTGACCAACGAGGAAAAGTATCAACTTGACATTGAACAACTGCTTGGATAATAATAAGCGTTAACAATCTTTAACGTGCTGGATTTGGTGGGATTAAATTAATGTTGTAATTTTGCAGCATCAAACAACAAGTTCAACTAATTAAAACGTAACACTATGAGTAATTTAATGAATACCGAGATTAAGAACCTCATCAAGAAAGTCGCATCGTGCATCGCAAGAGACGCAAAGTCTTGTAGCGGTGATGTCTTTGACAAGTTGTTCAAGGCATATAATATGTACCAAGAAGACGAGTGCGATGGGTCTAACTACATCTTCAATGTCAACAACAAAGATGACCTTATTTGTTGCATCAAGGGTGGCTTGGGGCGCAGCGAACTGCAAGGCTTGCTGAACGAGTGCAGCGAGAAGAATTGCGACTACTTCTTGTTTGGAGAGAACTATCCTACCGCAACACTCATTACCGATGTATGGACTGCCATCGCATCAAACGCATTGGAACTCGCTACTTGCGTTGTCGCTTATCCTAATTGTGAAACCTACAATGCGTTGTATTCTATGTATGTAACCGATGCAATTCTCAATGAGTGTGACACCCGCTATACAAACATCAGAGACTATGTAGATTAAAAACGATACAACAATGGAATACAAAGCAAATTACGCAATCGGAGACGTTATTGCCTACACCGAGTATAGCAATGACTTTAATGAGAACTATGCCGCACTTGTTACGGAAGTACGTTTCGTCAAAGATGGAAACAAGGTAATTCCAGTATACATCTGCAAGACGAGCCACTACGGAGACACTTTTGGTGTTGTTGACATTGAGAACGAGTTCGCATCGGATGGCGGTCAGATGGTATATACTGCCGTTGGCAAAGTCGGAAACATCAACGAACTCAAAGAAGATTAACTATGCTCAACGAAAGACTATTTCAGGCGTTAGACCAAATCACGCGAGAAGGCATTGAAGCCGGAATGTGGAGTGTCTATGACTTCGGAGAAGAGGGTGTATCAAGCAAGGACTACTTCGGAACTGACAAGGATGTAACCCTCAATGGTAAGATGCTTGTTGTGTATGAAGACCTCATTGACACGAATTACTTCGTTATGCAGTTTGACAAGTCGGATTTGTCACTTCCTTGCGGTGATGACCAAAACATTCACTTCTGGAAATTTGAGGCATGAGAACGCGAGTCTACACGAATTTAGAGTATCCGAACGGAAAGGGAGACCTTGTCCTTTGTATCTCTTGTCAAGGTGACGAACCCGAGAATATGCTCGTTCCTTGCGGATGGAACACCTGTCCGACCTGTGGCGAACAGGGTCTTCTTCAAGGCTTTGACGATGTGATTAAGGATGTTGACGTTGAAGAATACATCCGAACTAACGAAGTTCGCCATTGTATAGCAGTTCACCAAGAAAATTAATTCCGTTAACAAAGATTAACTAAAAAAATTTGGCCGATTCGGTCAAGTGTTGTACCTTTGTAACGCAATTAAAAAGGAGGACTTTTATGGGTAAGAAAAAGACCGCAAAGGAAATTAGGGAAACTGCCTACAATGAGGCAGCCAAACGCAGCAAGGCAAGGATTGTGCAACTTCAAGGTGACTACAAGAAGATGTCCGACAAATGCCGAGAACTGCAAGTAGAAAACTTCAATCTCAAAGATGAGAACGAGAAACTGAAAGATTGGGTGGCAAGGCTTTTGGAATACACCAATATGAGCGAAGACCAACTCAAGCAGTTCATTGAGACCGAAGACAAGAGAAAAAGAGCCGCAGACACTATTGACTGCTATGCGCGAATGTTCAGAACACTTGGTTTATACATCTAACAATTAACAATTATGACACCGAAAGAAATTGACAACAAACTTGAGGACTTGGCAGTAGTAAGGAACGAACTATACAAAGAGTCACTGAATGCCATTAAGGACTTCGTCTCCAAGCAGCCGAAGCAAATCGTTATGCTTGACGATGACCCGGAAGATAGGTACAGCATCTCCGTATGCTATGATGGCGGAAACCATCCCGAGTACGCATCTAACGGCTGCTCTATGGTCAAGTCAATCTACATCAACAAGAACGGAGAACTCTCTTTGGACATTGAAGATGACAATGACTACACCATTGACAGGTGTTACTGCGATGAGGTTTTCCAAATCTTTGACGTCATCTACAACTACTTCATCAAGGATGAGTAGCCAAATGTTAAACTTGTGTTAAAGTCTCCGCCGGATTTGGCCGTGTCGGAGACTTTGATTAATTTTGCACCATCAAAGTTAAACAATAACTAACTGCATTATGATTATCAACATTGATTTAGACATTAATCTCTTTGACGGAGACACCGAGACTGAAAGCGGTGAAATGTTCAAAGTAGAGCGCATCAACATCACCGAAGATAGTTTTAACCTATATATGAGCAATGGCGACATTTGGGATGGCGCAAATTTGACACCTTATGAGCGAGACCTTATCATCAATGAAGTCTCAGAGCGAATGAAAGAAGTGTATAACTCAGTATTGGAGACAAATTATTAACTAACTAACAAGACAAGACTATGAACATTGCGTGTAACATTGAGTGGGAAACCGATGGTCAAGATGTAGACCTGCCCGTAGAAGTTAAACTACCAGAAGACATTGACACCGATGCAATCGGAGAAGTAGAGGACTATCTTTCAGATAAATACGGCTACCTCGTCAAGTCATTTGACATCGAGTATTACAATGAAGAAGATTGTATCCCGGAGTATCTTGACTTCATTGAGCGATTTGACCTTAACGAGAATATGACGTGTGACGAGATTTTTGAAAAGGTCTTTGAGTATCTTGATGATAACGAAGATGGACAAATCCCTCGTTCAATTCTCTCGTCAACCGCAGATAGCATCACATCTGAAATCTGTGGACATTTTGGAATTGATTTTGTTGCTAATGCGTGGTGATTATGTGGCCGGATTTTGATGGATTGATTGACGAGACTGACGGAACTATCAGTTTCAATACGGAAGAGTGGTCTTGCACCGACCCTGATACTTGTCAGTTCTGCCGTAAGATTAGCGACACCGAGTTTGAATACATTCAGTTGAAAGAAGATGTATTTGACAAACTTAAGGCGAAAGGCTACGGCAAAAACGCGCTCGACTTTCTCTACGGAAGGACTACACCTATAGATTGGTACCAAGAAATCATTGATGTCGATGAATACGATGATGATGAGGTTGATGAGTATATAGCACCTTACGGATATGATAAGAGCGACAACCAACTCATTGCCGAGTGCATCTTTGAGACTGATGTAGTTCAGTGTGTGTAAAAAAAGTTGAACTTTTTAACAATCTTTAACCCGCCAGATTTGGTGGGTTAATTTTGTTGTTGTACCTTTGTATCGCAATTAAAAAGGAGAGTTTTTATGGAATGCACTATTGATTCAAAACGTATTAACGAGTTTTACACCGAATTTAGGCAGAAATATGTTGAACTTCGATGCAAAGGTATGGAAGACAAACAAGCCAAGCCTGATGCTTTTGACTTTGTCTATCAGACCCACAAGGAAGAACTGAACGCAAATCACATTAACTTTGACGGCTTTTTCAAGGTTATGGAAATCTGCCACACGTTCTTCTGCTCACGAGGTGCTGAAACCGCAAAGGACTTCGCAAAGGAAGATGAAATTATTAACAATTCCCTTAACAAACTTTAACTAAAATTATTTGGTAGTGTCGGCAAAAGGGACTACCTTTGCGCCATCAAACGATAACTAATAACTAATAACAACTGAATTATGGCAAAGAAAAAAGAACAAACAGGTTTCACTCCCATCGTGAATTTGGTTACTGAGATTGGCTTCAATAAGAAGTATAGCCCTTCAAAGTTCGTTTCCTATGACGAAGTTGACGCATATCGTGTGTCAATGTCTTGTGGTGGCGGTATGGGCGGTGCACGTTGGGATGAACTTATCACCGAAGACATTCCTTGTGGTAGCGGTGAGCAAGTGATTGAGCGCACTGACGTTTACGGCAAGAAGTTGAAAATCAACACAAGATGGGTTGTAAAGAGCGAAAAAATTCGTGTGGGCATCTATGTTGAAGACATCACCGATTGGGCGAAGATTAAGGGTAAAGAACTGAACGGCAAGAAGATGTTTTACAAATCCATCTTCTACTATGACCCAAGCGAATATAAGTATTCCTTTGATGGCAGTGGTCGCACCCCTGTTGACGAAATCAATGTTAAGGGTAGTCTCTACTCAAAAACCTATCTTGCGTGAATTATTTGTAGCGTCAAAAACAACATTATCAACTATTAAACTATTTAACCGCTATGCTGAACAAATCCGTAATTGAAGAAATGCGTAACATTCTTAAAGCCAATATGGTTGTGGAAACCCTAATCCCAAGGGGTTGCGGAATGAATGGAACGGACTACCGAATCTTCTTTGAAGACCGACCCTGCACCAAAGAGAAGTGTGAGTTTCTTCTTGAAGATACCTATATTCAAATCAAGCAGAGAAAGGGGAAAGAAGAATGTAACATCATTCTTGTTCCTTATGAGATGGTTTGCAGCGTATCTTTCTGCGAGAAAGGGCAACAATACTACAATGGCTATCGCATAGTTGATTAAATCTAATCAATAAGGTTGCTAAACGTCAGTCGCACCAAATGGTGTGGCTGATTTTTTTATGCGTGTTAAGAAAGTTTAACTAAAATTATTTGGCCGATTCGGAAAGATGAAGTACTTTTGTAACGCAAATGAAAAAGGTGGGTAAGGGTAAAACCTTAGAGTCTGGACTCCGTCCTACCCAACTGCCTATTTGTAAACAAAGGTTAAAATCAGTGTTAAAGTTTGTAAATCCTTTGGCCGATTAAAATAATGGTATTACCTTTGCATCAGATTTAGAAACCAACACAAGTTATAACATTATGAAAATCATCTTAGAGAACAAGGACTTCAGCGAGTGTGTAGAGTATGTAAAAGATTGGGATAAGGACAATCTTCATCTTACGCAAGACGTCAACGAGGCGTACAATTTCAGCAGTGTTGAACACGCAGAAGTAATGCGTCTTATGGCACAAGATGCAACAGGGAACCGATGGAGAACAATTATTGAAGATTAACAATCTTTAACAGACTAGATTGTCTGTTTCTCGAACAATAGCAGTATCTTTGCACACAGAAAAACAAGACAAACAATGAAAAAATTCATTCTTCGCACAGGTAACGTAAATTGGCATATTGGTTATTACTTCGGAACTATCGAAGAGATGACCAAAGTGCTGAACGGCTTTGGAATTGAAGTTACTGAAGTTGCTGACATCGAACCTCAAGAAGATATGGGCGTGACATATAATCGCGTCATCTGTACAAAGATGAAAGTTATAGGTCGCGATTCAAAGGCACAAGATGCGTTTCTTGAAGAGTATAAGCAGTTGGTCGGTAAATACTCGTATGGCAGGAAAACCCACGCTCCAAGATTTTCGTATGGGGAAGTTGAGTGGTTTTTCAAAGAGCGTTTAATCGAGACAGATGCCATTAGTGTGTTAATTGCTGATGATACGACATTCCACAGTTCGCGCATCGACGAGAAAACTGGCGGTATTATATGTTATCTCAGTGAACGCGATTTTAAGCCGTGTTCTGAATTAACAGAAGAATATTTGTGGTGGTATCTTACTGAGTTCTGCCATTACGAGCGTCCAGAATCGGTTGACGATTGCGATTAACAATCTTTAACGCGCCAGATTTGGTCAATACAAATTAAAGCAGTAATTTTGCACACAGAAAATCAAACAAGTTTAACATTAAATTCATCTGTTATGTATAAGGTAAACAAAAATCATCGTGTAATATTCGATTCAAAAGAGCGATTTGACGAAGAGTATATCAAAGAGACTCGTGAAATGCTTGCCGAGTGTAATGAACTTGAGCCGGAAGAAGTGCCCGACTTTTGGATTGGCGACTGTTTTTGGGATGGATTGGACGACGAGAGAGCCAACCTCAACGTGGAGACCGGTGGCCACATCATCGCTTTCTGTGACTTGGGATTTTGGAATGGGAGGCAGAAGATGTTGCTCAACATAGGCACTAACGTGAAAGACATCTTTGAGAGCCGCTATAGTTGTGATGAAGTTGAGTGGTTTGCCGACAGATACAACATCCGATTTGATGGCAGTCACCACGATGGAAGTCACCACATTCTGTTCCGCTATGTTGAAAGCAGAGAGAAGTACGAACATCTTGGAGAACGCCTCGTAAACGGCAACCTCAACGAAGAGCAGTTCCGCAAGGCAACGAAGTCAATCCGCAAGTTTGTGGCAAAAGTTTATGGTTGGTAATATTAATGTACTCGATTGAGTACAAAAAAATAAAGAAAAGAAATGGTAGAAAATTTAGTACAGAATACGTTAGCGATGCACGATGCGCTCCAATTACAATATGATTCAGTAATTGAGATTGCCTTCACATCAGCAGTTGGAAAGGGAAAGAAGATTAAATTCTGTAACACCCTTTATCTTTATGACCTTGAGGTTACCGGCATCTACCTTGACGAGACCGGCACTATGATGGTCATTCACACAGATGGCGAGATTCAGTTAAATGAACTTAACCTTGACTCCAAGCACACCATCTTGTCGATTCTTTGGACTGGAACTTACTTAGTCGAAGAATGATTAACAATCTTTAACTATCCAGATTTGGTGGTGTGAAAAAACCATTGTAATTTTGCACCATCAAATCGAAACAACTAAACAATACAACTATGAACGGAATTCTTAAGTACATCAGAAACCACAAGGACATCTACGGAGAAGACGCTGACGCGAGCAACTTGCTTGGTATGTATTCAGCACTCATCCACGCTATTATGCGTTCACAAGGTCGTGAAGTGACGATGATTGATGATGTCATCATCGATACTTTTATCGGCGGTACTGACAAGGGAACACAACTCTTGGATGAACTCGCAAAGGCAGTAAAGCAGTTCTGTGAGAAGTTACCTTATCGCTATGCCGTATGCAAGTTCGACGGCTGCGGTGGTTCTACCACAAGTTATTGGCACACGCTTGATGAAGTCATTGACCTTGTGTCTGACGAGACATTTGCAAGCAATGAAATGTTCGGACAACTTCCTTGCTATGACCTTGTGAATGGCGAGAACATCACCGATAAAATCTATCACTTCATCGCTGACAACCGCAAGCGTTATGCAGTATTGGGTTATCTCTCCTATGATGAGACCGCAAAATACGAGACAGATTCGCTTGATGATGCGAAATCCACAGCAAAGGATATGCTGTCATCAACTTGCATTGAAGTCCTTGTCTATGACCGAGAAGATGACAAAACCGTATTTACGGCTGATGTCAACACCGATGAAGAAAACGCAATCTTATTTGCTGCGTTGGCAGCGCAAAACTTAGAGTAACTATGCAAGTAAGGAAGTACCAATATTTTGAGTTGGTCATTGAAGACCAAAACACAGAAATCATCGATGACTATAACGATGCGCGACGCCGTTACTCTTCTGTTCAAGGCAGCGCGACCCTCTACGGCATCGACTATGACAACATTACAGTAATCCTTTCAAAGTAAACAACTATGAAGTTATATCAGGTATCAAGTTGCAGTCACGATGAGTCTGACGACTATCTGTGGAACAATCTCACCACACCGACCACGAGTTACGATAAGGCTCTCGAAGACTACGAGAAAGCAAGGGAGAGCGCATTAAATAGCGCAAGAGAAGACCTTTTACTCGAAGATGGTGAAGACATCGAAGACCACGTTACTATCAACGAGGCTGACCACACCTGCCACATCACATACGAGAGAAACGACTCAATCCAAGTGCAACAAATCGCTCTACACGTTTGGGATGTGGAAATCGAAGAGAAACAGAATCGATTCGTCATCACCGGATATGATGATGACTACAGAACCACCCGCAGGACTTTCGATGAAGCGAAAGAAGCCGCAAAGAAGTTGGTCGATGATGGTTGGTGCAAGATTGCCGAAGTCTTCGATACCGCAACACAGAGTTGCACATACACTTACGAAAAAGACTGATGAAATGTTAAACTTGTGTTAAAGTCCCCGCCGGATTTGGCCGTGTCGGGGACTTTTACTACTTTTGTATCGCAAATGAAAAGGGTGGCAACTTTAAATTATCTAATATTTATTATGCGCTGCCAAAAATAATAATATAAACAACATTAATTAATATGAAGAAGAAACATATCAGATACGGAAACAGGTACATAATGGTATTTGAGATGATTCGTTCTGAATACAATATGATGAACAGATACATCTCGCAAGAAATCGCCAAGCGTTCTATCAACATCGAAAAGACAGATGATGACATCGACTTTCTCAGAAGTGTATTCACGCTTGGAGAGAAGATGCAGCCTATCAATAAGATATTGTTCGGCGTTCTGAACGATTATTTCGGCGACCTTGAAGAGCCGTCAGATGAAATGATGGTGGGAATTAAGATTGTTAACAATCTTTAACTAAAAAAATTTGGCCGTTAAAAATATTGGTTGTACTTTTGTAACAGAAATCAAAAAGGAAATTTAACAGATTATGGAGAACAAATGTTATAGCATCAGTTACGCTCAAGGCACTTACATCGATAAAGATGGAATCGAAAAGACCTATGACCCTGACGGCGACTTCATCTATGCATCATCTGATGAAGAAGCAATCGCCGAAGCAATGAGAATGGCTGAATGTGGAATCGACTACAGCGATATTGGTCATCAGCCGCTCGAACTTCTGTCAGTCTGTGAATTTGACGAAGAAATCGGCGATGACGTGAGAACCGTTTGGTGTTAACAATCTTTAACACGCCAGATTTGGCCAATACAAATTAAAGCAGTAATTTTGCATCAGATTTAACGAACAAGTTTAACAATCAAAACAGTAACACTATGTTAGCAGTTTCAAATCTCGTGAATGACAATGGCAATGCAGCCGCAAATCAGTTTGTAATTAGTGATGATAAGAAGACCGTCTTCCAGTCCTACAAGTCGCGAATCGCTTGCAAAAAGAACGGTTACGGCGGGACAGTGACTATCGTGCCGGAAGCAGTTCAGCCTATTGGAGAAACCTTGCAGTCATCGTATACGACTCGCAAGCACCTCTACATCTTCCTCCGGGACCACTGCGGAATGTGCATCCACAACATTGACGACCTCAAGGCTGCAATCAAGAACGGCTCAATCAAGGTACGCCATTTCTAATCAGCCCGTCACGCCCTCTCTCCACCTAACTTTTTTATTGACATTTCATCAAAACAGTACTACTATGAAAGTTTTAACCAAAGACACAAACGAGCAATTCAATGTACGTCCAGCAAACGATTACGACGTGAAGAACGGTCACGCCATCACAGACCTCGAGATTCTCGACGACGGCGGAAACAACTCCAGCGCATGGCTCAAAGCCGACGAGTGTTTCATTCTCACAGAAACGGGACATAAGGTAGAATACCTCAACAGCGAACAGACCGAAACGCTCGAGGGAATCTATGACGCTGAGACCGACGAGCGAGTGAAGGATATGATTGCACGTACCTTGGCTGCAAGGTATCGCCGAGACTTCAGACCGAATAAGCGTGAGGGCGAAACCAAGGAGACCAAGATGGCTAAGGTCTTGGAGAACGTCATCAACAACTGTAGCTTCAGTCAGAGCAAAATGGCAAAGCACTTCTGTCAGTTTGCCCATCGCTATCTCGACCAGAGTCTCTTCGAGGGATTCATCCGACAGTACATCATCGTTCACGCTTGGAAGTGGCGTCACTCAAAGCCCGGAACGGGTCCCGTCTATTACGACGGACGCAATCAGTACGCCTGTGAGGCTTGCAGCAAAATTGTCGACGCCCTCGAATGGGGTTACTATGTCGACCAATACAACAGGGAAATTGAGAATAAGTAAAAGGCAGGACGCTCACACCCCATCTGTACTCGATTGAGTACAAACCCCACGCCAGTGGGCGTCCTTTCCATTTTTAGTTGATAGTTGTTAGTTGTTGGAAGATTCCGCACCCATAAAACAGTTGGGCAGCGGAATTTTCTTTTTATATCTGTCATCGATTTAATAAAAAAGTAGTACCTTTGCAGTGATATTTTAATTTTAAACGTTTAAAGATTATGGCAGTTATTTTAGATGACATTTACAATGAAATGAAACTCTCTCTGAACAATGAGCTTCGGAAGATGATTCAAGAGCCGTCACAAGCCTTGGCAATGCTGAAACGGTACAGAAACAACAGTGAACAGAATACGTACAACATCAATGACCAAGAGGATTTGACCTATCTCGTGTCGCATGGCATGACAGCAACAGAAATCGCTCGATTCCTTTCAACCAACTCGACGTATGTTACAATCGATTCACAAGGACAGACAACAGCGGAACCGATTGAAGCGATTCAGTCAAAGGTTATCTCGAAGAGCGGATACATCCTTGCTGAGATTATCAGAAATCCGTCGGCGAACATCAATCTGTATAACAGTTGCGTCGTACCTTACTTACCAGGTTACATCGAAAGCATAGCAAACTCCGGCAGATAGTTCTTCATAAATAAAAAAATTAGTATAATTATTTTTTTCTGAGAGTATTAACTCGATTCCACCTCCGTCGTGATGACGTGGGTGTTTTTTTTTGCCTATTAAGAATTATTAACTAAAAAAATTTGGTCGTAAAAAACAGAATGAGTACTTTTGTAACGCAAATGAAAAGGATAGGTAAGGGTAAAACCTTAGAGTCTAGACTCCAACCTACCTATCTGTCTAATTGTGAATAAAGGTTAAATTTGATGTTAAATATTGTAAATCCTTTGGCCGATTAAAATAATAGCAGTAATTTTGCTCTCAGAAACGAAACAACTAACATTATATTAATATGAAGAAGTATAAAGCAAACATTGAATTAAAACATTAGTGAATTCGTAGCCGGATTAGGTCCGGTAAAAACATACTATCTGGGACAGGTTACTTTCTTTTCATAATAACAACCAAACAACAAACATCATGCCAGCATTTAAATTCAGAGCCGAGTTAGTACAGAAGTTGGATACCCACTT